>Ga0180007_10000622_pt1 | contig 56273 bp, 55 predicted proteins | sample MM_PC_MetaG_FD_121122 | JGI IMG/M metagenome (GOLD analysis project Ga0180007, IMG submission 121122) | Groundwater microbial communities from the Aspo Hard Rock Laboratory (HRL) deep subsurface site, Sweden - MM_PC_MetaG | ecosystem: Environmental > Aquatic > Deep subsurface > Groundwater...
AAGTTCTTATCGACCAAGGAGGTTGTTTGATAATCTGATTTTGAGGGAGATGATATACTGAATGTGTTGGTGGCAATTGAAGTGCGATTGCCTCTGAAGTTTCTCCGCGCAGCGGTTCCGTTCACTTCCTGAATCTTAAACTGGTGGGTCAGGATATTTCCAAACTACAGCATTCATCAACTCTTGAATTTTGGCCATTGATTGTAACCTATCTCTGGATTATTTGATTTGTATTGACAAATAAACACTGACTCCTTTCTGTTGACTTCTCCTTTTTCCGTAGGGTCATGAAAAATAAACCACCATAGCGTTAGGTAATCAATTTTCAGCCAATCAAACTTATTGCTTTTTGTCAATATTTCAAAGATATATAATGTGTCATCAAATTAAATTAAGTGAATTTCATGAAACCACCATCCCATCTCAAACCCTGGACTAGACTCGGTATCAGCAAAGAATTGTATAAATCTGCTCGTCCTTGGAAAAAAGCAAAGGCGAGAGAACTGGAATAACTCAAAAATATAGGCAAGATATGGCTAAGAAAAAAGACAGAGATATCGAAAAGGTATACAGTTCAAAAGAATTTATTTCCAAGTTACGGAGGCTGGCGAATTGTCTCGAACAAGGCAAGAGATTCAGCATTCAAATTGCTGGTGAGAAAATCCGAGTGCCGCAGAATGCCATTTTCAACATTGAACATGAAAGAGAAGGCGGTAATGAAGAAATTGAATTTCAGATAAAATGGAAATCATAAACCCGTTATGAAAACCATCAACCGCACCGTACTTCTCATTACTCCCAAACAACCATACATCGACTGGGCGAACAGTTTTGATGATGGAGTTAGAATCCTGGATGGTTGTGCCGGAATCGTATCCCAAAATGACCTACAAGGTTTTCAAGGAATGGTTTGAGGTACGGGTGGCAGATGCTGCTATTGATATGGGAAAGGGGCCGGTAGAATTGGAGGAGTATTAGGTAAACGACATTACCTTCAAAAGGTGGAGAGGTTCGTAATGCAAAAAGATCATTTGGAGGCAGTCTGGAAAAAAATTGAGGCCGCTTATCTTGATGAACGAATCAATAGTGAAAGGTGTTTGCAGGCACTCTAATATCAAGGTTTTACTGAAATCCTGGGATCAGATTATTTGATTTTCGTTGAACCATCCCTGCATCAGTATTGCCCTGATCTTCAGTGGTGGGACAGAGCAATCTGTCTTAAAATGGTATAATTGAAGTTATTCAGCAACGTAAAAAGCTGCTGGTGCTGATTGTCGATCTCCCTTACGCCGACACTGTATTTCTCTTCCCACCTGATCAGATCCATTTTTCCCCCAGTTTATCCAGCCCTATTTCTTGCCCAGGGACTCTAATGCGGCAAGATAAGGGCCGAACAATTCGTCATAATCGCGAAATCCCTTTTTCAGCACAAGTGGAAAGGCCGAGATATCGGTTTCGTTTATTACCAGGTTGGCGCTGTTGGATAAGGCTTCCAGATTGTAAAGGGTACGAAATTCCGGTCCTATCAGCACATAATAGATATATCTTCTCTTCGGCATGGACATGCCCTGCATATGGGTGTGAACAGTGGAATTGGCCAGATTCCCTTCAAAGCCGGAATGCAGGACCACCGCGGCAAAATTTGTAAAACGCATCCGTTCGATGGCATCCTCGGCGGTGCGCGGCATCACGGCCTTATAGCCCATATCATCAAAAAAATGAGCGATATCAGATTGTATCTGCTCATTCTTTACCAGAATAAGGACCTGCGGCACATCTTCAAGCACCTCTCCGCTGCCGAAATCCCCCCGCTCAAGCCAGCTGCGGTCAGGGGGATCGGGTGGCTCAGGAAGCACCACGACCGCTGAAGGCTGCTTCAGCAGCTGCCACAACGCCTCAAGAGCATCGCGTTGCACCTCGATGGGTTTCTGGCAATGAGGGCAGTTAAACTTCAGAGATTTGCCCGAAGGCAGAGCAGCCACAGCATTGCCAATCTTCTGCTGCTGGCTTTCCGTTAAATTCAGTGTCTTGCCACAGTTGGGACATGCAGAAATCATCGGCTACCTCAATATTTCGTCTTATAAATTATTCGTTACATAAGAAGCTCTTGCAAAAGTCGTCACCCCGGCGAAGGCCGGGGTCCAGATATTTTTGTAACTTGTTGAAATTACTGGATACCGGCTTTCGCCGGTATGACGAAAAATACGTTTTTCCGACTTTTGCAAGAGGCTCATAAGATACTGAAAACTGCTGTCATTGACTGGCTTGAGAGATCAGGAAAATGCATCATATTTATTTTTCTCTTCCTCTTCCATGGCCAGCCCAGTAATACCCGTGGTGGTTTCACCTTTGGCGGACTTGATCATGTCAAGGCCACGTCCCATGACGCTCTTGCGTGAGCAATACCCCATGGCCGTTTCCTCGGTCACAAGCCCCTTTGCATAAAGCTCCAGAATATACTGGTCAAAAGTGGTCATTCCCATGGCGGTGCCGTCAGTGATAATCTCATAAAATGTTTTCCCTTCCGACTCACCGTTCAAAATAACCTCTCTGATGCGCAGGTTCATACCCATGACCTCAAAGGCGGCAATCCTGCCCCCACCCACCTTTGGCAGCAGCCTCTGGCAGACAATCCAGCGTATGGTGTCAACCAGCCGGTTTCTGATCTGGGGTTGCTCATCATGCTCGAACATGCCGAGACAGCGGTTGATGGTGGAACCGGCATCCACCGTATGCAGGGTGCTGAGCACCAGATGGCCGGTTTCAGAGGCGGTAAGGCCAATCTCCATGGTTTCCCTGTCGCGCATCTCGCCCACCAGAATAACCTTGGGCGCCTGACGCAGGGCGGCCCGGAGACCATTGGCAAAGGTATCAAAATCATTGCCCAGCTCCCGCTGGTTGAAGGTGGCCTTCTGATGGGGGTGGACAAATTCTATCGGATCCTCAAGGGTTACGGCATGCACGGCCCGCTCATGGTTTATCTTGTGCAGAAGTGCAGCCAGGGTTGTTGACTTACCTGATCCTGTTGCACCGGTTACCAGGATAAAACCGTTCAGCTCATCCGACATCTTGTTCATCACTGGCGGCAGGTTCAAACCCTTAATCGTGGGAATCTCCGTGGGCAGTTTTCTTAATACCGTTGACAGATTGGTTTTCTGGGAAAAGACATTGACCCTGAACCTGGCCTTTTTGCCCAGCCAGTAGGAAAGGTCGCAGGATCCGGTTGTGGTCAGGTTCTTGAGCAGCCTTTTATTGCCGCCGATGACGTTGAGGGCGAACACCTCGGCCTGAAAGGGGGTGATCTGCGTCACCGCAGGCTTGACCTTCACGGGAAAAAGCACTCCCGATGTTTCTACCTGCAACGGCTTGTCCACTGTGACATTGAGATCGGAAACATTGTCATAGGTTTCAAGCATACAGGCAATCCAGTAATCTATTTCAGGTTGTTTCATGCTGTCCTCCGAATCTTATCCCCAAAAAAATTTTGATCACCACTTCATTTCAGCCTCCGGCATGCTGACTCCAGGCTTTCCTCTTCCCGGCTTAGCTGAGAATTGATGATAATCATAAAAAAATTCTACATTCTTTCTTCTTTCAACACCAGGAAATACAGAGCCCCCCGCTGCTTCATCACCCCTGCCGCTCTGGCCGCATACTCATCCCCGCCGAAAAAAAGATCCACCCGGCCGGGGCCTCTGATGGCTGCGCCGGTATCCTGATTGACAACAAAACGGTGCAGCGATTTCCAGCCGCTCAGGGCGCCATCGTTATCAAAAACCGGCAGATCAGTTTCCAGATAGCCCACCATGGGGACCGGGAAGCACTTGCTATCCACGGCAATGGAACGGCCGGCCGTCAAAGGCTGCCCCATGCTGCCCGCCGGTCCCTCATTATCTGTTTCCCCTTCGGCGGGAGAGAGTGAAAAAAAGATATATCTGTCATTATGGTGCAGAATGGACTGCATCTCATCGGGATGATCATGCAGATAGGAGACAATTTTCGGCATCGTCACCTCTTCCAGGGTCATGACGCCCCGATCCACCAGCAGCCGGCCGATACTCTGGTACCTTCTGCCGTTACTGGCGGCAAAATGTACCTTGCGCACGGATCCGTCCGTCAGCCCGATTCTGCCGGAGCCCTGCACATGAAGGATAAAAACGTCCACCGGGTCGGCCAGATAGACAATTTCCTGGCCCTGCAGCAGATCCCCCTTTACAATTTCTGCCCGCGTCCAATAAGGAACAAAACGACCATCCTCCATCCGCCCTCTCTCATAACCATCCTGATTTTCAGCCGGCACAACCAGATCAGGAGGAACCTGATAAAGAGGATAGACAAAGGGTGACTTCCTGATCAGGCTGCCGGCAAAGAAAGGCTCATAGTAGCCGGTAACGAGCATTCGCCCTGCGCCATCAGAGCCTTGCGCCCGGCAGACATCGAAATTGTCAAAAAGAAAACCCTGGAAATCCGCTTCATTTGTGTATGACTCCACCCCCCGCAAAAATGCGGCCATTGATTTCTGCAGCCACGGGACGGAATAGATCCGGCCACACAGGACAAACTGCTGCTCCCTGTCGATCCGCCCAAGTGCGATCATGCTCCTCTCCACACTTTTTTGCAAATCCTGCAGGGCAAAATCATCCAGAAAAAGAGGCATGCCGCCCGCAGCAACCCGCTTGAGCGCAGTATCACAGACCGATGCAGAGATTACCGGGCTGAACAGCAACAACACGACGGCTGTAACACCAATAAAATATCTCACCCTCTTTTTTGTCTGAACATGTCGCCTATGCCGCAAAAATCGCACGAACATCTGACAGTTTACTTTCCCTACCCTGTGGGTTCATGATGTTTATTTGAGATATTTTATCAGGTTGCCTGGGAAAAAACATTGTTGATACCGTTTTTTCCATTACTCATCCGTCAGTATAGCAAGAAGAAATCTTTCATTCCATCGCTTCCTGCATTTTGTTTTCCCCATAAATTTTCTTCTTGACACAAAACAGATGCTCAAGCATAGAGAATATGGTTGAAACAGGGAAAATCAAAACAAGGCCTGTTTCTTTTGTTTAGCTTGACCTCATGCAACTCCACTGGTTATCAAGGGGAGGCATTTCACAGGTATCTCTATCTTCGCTACGTTTACCGGCATTTTTTTTACCTATTTAAATCATAGTAATTTTTCAGGGAGGCAAAATGAGCGCTGAAGAAACTAAAATTGAAAGCCTGATGACTGAAGAAAGGATTTTCAATCCACCGGCCGACAGACAAGCTGAGGCTTACGTGAAAAGCATGGATGAATACCGGGCCCTTTACAAAAGATCCATGGATGACCCTGAAGGCTTCTGGGCTGAGCGTGCGGAGCAGCTTATCAGCTGGGATAAGAAATGGGACAAGGTCCTTGAAGCCGATCTCTATAAACCGGAAATCAAATGGTTCCTGGGCGGCAAACTCAATATTTCCTACAACTGCCTTGACCGTCATCTGAAAAACGGCCGCCGCAACAAAGCAGCCCTTATCTTTCAGGGCGAGCCCGAGGATGACGTTAAAATTTATACCTACCAGATGCTGCACCGGGAAGTTTGCCGTTTTGCCAACGTATTAAAAAAATTCGGCGTAAAAAAAGGCGACCGCGTTTCCGTATACCTGCCGATGATCCCCGAGCTTGCCATCTCTCTGCTGGCCTGCGCCAGGATCGGCGCCATCCATTCGGTTGTTTTCGCCGGATTTTCCGCCAACAGTCTGCGCAGCCGCGTGCAGGACTGTGAAGCAAATGTTCTCATCACCGCTGATGCCGTTCTGCGCGCCGGAAAGACCATTCCTCTCAAACCCAATGCCGACGAGGCGCTTGAAGAATGCGAAAGCATTAATAACTGCATTGTGGTGAAAAGGGCCGGCAACCCAGTCACCATGAAGGAAGGCCGCGACATCTGGTGGCACGATGAGATGAACGCGCCGGAACTCACCGATAATTGCCCGCCGGAGAGCATGGATGCCGAGGACACCCTGTTCATCCTCTATACAAGCGGCAGCACCGGCAAACCCAAAGGCGTTGTCCACACAACCGGCGGCTATCTTACCTTTGCGGCCCATACCTGCCAGTGGGTTTTTGACCTGAAAGATGACGATGTTTTCTGGTGTACAGCGGATATCGGCTGGATCACCGGCCACAGCTACATCCTCTATGGGCCGTTGGCCCTGGGCGGGACATCGCTGATGTTTGAGGGTGTTCCCTCCTATCCCGGGCCGGACCGCTTATGGAAGGTGGTGGAAAAATTCAAGGTCAATATCTTCTACACGGCGCCTACCGTCATCAGGGCTCTGATGCGCGAAGGCGTTGAATGGACCCGGAAATATGATCTCTCTTCCCTGCGCCTGCTGGGCAGCGTTGGCGAGCCCATCAATCCGGAAGCATGGATGTGGTACCATACCCATATCGGCGGCGGCAAACTGCCGATTGTCGACACTTGGTGGCAGACAGAGACCGGCGGTATCATGATCTCCGCCCTGCCTTATGCCACCCCCCTGAAACCCGGTTCAGCAACCTTACCCCTGCCGGGCATTGATGTTGACATCTTTGACGAAAACGGCAAGCAGGCCGGCGTCAACGAAGGCGGCCATCTGGTGGTGAAAAAACCCTGGCCTGGCATGCTGCGCGGCGTTTTCGGCGACCAGGAGCGTTTCAAGAAAACCTATTTTGACCGCTATCCGGGAATTTACGACACGGAAGACGGTGTTCGCCGGGATGCTGACGGTTACTACTGGATCATGGGCAGGCTTGATGACGTTATCAATGTTTCCGGACACAGGCTTGGAACCGCGGAAATCGAATCCGCCCTTGTTGCCCACGAGGCAGTTGCCGAAGCCGCTGTTGTCGGCGCTCCCCATCCTATCAAGGGCCAGACCATCTACTCCTATGTTTCCTTAAAATCAGGGTTCCAACCCTCGGATGAACTGCGGCAGGCTTTGCGCACCCACGTCCGCAAGGAAATAGGACCGATTGCCACCCCGGAGGTCATCCAGTTCTCCCAGGGACTGCCTAAAACAAGAAGCGGTAAGATCATGCGCCGTATTCTGCGCAAAATTGCGGCAGGACAGGATGACTTTGGTGATACTTCCACCCTGGCCGATCCTGCCGTGGTTGATGATCTGGTCAGCGGCAGCAAGACGATGGGCAAAAAATCATAAAATTTCCCCCGCATTCACGTAAAAAAACGGGCCCTCTTTTTTGAGGCGCCCGTTTTTTGTGAAAATTCTCTGGCGCGAAACCACAACACATGATTATATGTTGACAGGGTAAAGAATCCTTAAATATTCTCTTTTCCAGTCAATCATAATATCAAATTTTTTGGCTCCGGCTCCAGCACAAACACCTCCAGCCGCCATTCCGCTACTTAACACACAGGATGCAATATGTCTGAAGATAAAAGAAAACATGAACGATACTCGGCACTGAACCTCTCTTACATCTGTGAGGATAAAGATGGCGATGTTCTCTATGAGGGCATGGGCCGGACGCTGAATGTCTCCGAGGGAGGCATACTTCTTGAGACGAATTTCTACATCAGCCCCGGCAACAACCTGACACTTGAAATCGCCCTTGAAGACACCCTGGTCAATCTGCGAGGACGCGTCATCTACTGTAATGAGGTGGAAGGGAAGAAATTTCTCACAGGCCTTGAATTACTGGAGCCAGACACGTCCAGCCAGGCGATACTGCACCAATTCATCAAAATCTTTGCGGAACAGCAAGGCTGATTTGTTTGCCTGCCTGCCGACAGACCGGCTTTTGCTGAGAAACTTACGTAGCCGGCAGGTGAATATTCTATCGCATTTGCAGGTGTTTGCGAAATCCAGATGGTAAAGCTCACCCGATTGTGGGACAAAAAACAATACAAAACAGCATTAGGGTGTTTTGCGTTGCTCGCTATCGGCACCCTGCCCACGCTCTTCGCAAATCCGCTTGAATATCTGATGGGACTTGCTGATGGGACTTGGTTACTGCCTTCTCTTTTCAATCGGCATCGCGATTCTCTTATTCTGAAAAATCCCTGGCCAGGTTGTCAGAAGAGGAAGGGCTGCAAATTCCGCCCATCAACGGGTCCGGTGACACAAGCAGCTTGGCCGATTTTTTACTTGCCGGACAGCTTCTCGGCGAGCTCTACCACGGCCATGGCGTATCGGTTCGAGTTGTTCCATGCGGTGATGGCCTGAAAATTCGGATATCCAGCTACATAGCGCATGCCGCCATCTTCAAGCTCCAGGCCGACAATGGTCACCTCTTTGTTTTCCGGCGCGGGCGGCATGGTCATCCCCTGCGCCTGGGCAACTTCCGTGGCAGGAACAAAACCCTTTCTCCCTGTTTTATAGGCCTTTTCCAGAGTCTTACTTTTCAAGGCGGGGCCAATCTCATGGTAGATGGGCGCATGAAACACCCAGCCGAAGCGGTGCAGATAATTGGCGATGCTTGCCAGCACGTCGGGAGTGGAATTCCATACATCCCTGCTGCCATCCAGATCAAAATCAACGGCATAGTCCCGGAAGCTGGAAGGAATAAACTGGGTCTGGCCGAATGCGCCGCCGTAAGAGCCGGTAACCGTCAGTGGATCTATATGATTTTCTTTGCAGAGCAGCAGAAAATGGACCAGCTGCGCCCGATAAAAATTGCTCCTCCTCGGATAGGCGTCAAACATGGTATTTAAGGTCTGGAAAAGATTAAAAGCCCCCTTATGCTGGCCGTAGCGGGTTTCAACACCCCAGATTGCCACCACAATTTCCCGCTCAACGCCGATTTCCTTTTCAATCTTATCAAGCAGCTCCTTGTTGACAGCAAGCTTTTCCCGTCCCTCCGCCACCACTGCCGAGGTGATGAAAAGAGGATAATACAGGTAATAGGGCTTGGCTTCCCATTGGGTGTCCATCAGCTCCAGCACCCGCTGCTTGATGGTCACTCCGGCAAAGAGTCTGTCAATCTCCTCCTGGCTGAAATTATTCCGCAACCGCAGTTCTTTGAACAGTCCCTGGTAACGGGATGAAGTGAGATCAATCAACTGGCCGTCTTTAACAAGATCTGCGGCCTTGGGTTTTGTATCCTCATCGGCCATGGCAGCTGGAAGAGAAGCAAATGCCAGAAAAAACAGAATCAGCAGCAGGCATACAGTTCTTATCATAGAGGACTCCTCTTCCTTTTTTTTCACTGAAATATCACCAGGTTTGACGAAAGGCATCGATAAAGGCATCAAGTTGCTCCTGCGGCAAGGCATTAATACCGGCTGCCGCTTCACGGCCGCCGCCGGTCGGAAACTTCCGGCAGAGAGAGGCGGCTCCCTGTTTATTGATCAGAGGCGCTCTGACGCTGATCAGCAGCGTACCATCGCCATTATCAACGATGAGCGCGTGGGACTTTTCCCCCATTTCCCTGGCCTTTTCGTTACTGAACACCCCGGCGACCCGGCGGGACCATGGGGCGTCGGGAAAGGTGAAAATCCTGCCGGAATCATTTTCAGCAAAAGGCCGCACCGAACGCGCCTTTGCCATATCCTCTGCATACCCCTTCTGCAAATGGCCCAGCACACCAGACTCGCGGTAAAAATCAAAGGGGCTCTCAAAGGGCGCTACAGCCCGGAAAAGCTCCTGAGGAGTGACATGCAGGTCGGCAAGCTCCCGGCCATAGCCGTTATAATTCATCAGCTCGCCAAGCTCCTGCAGTGTCCCGAACTCATTGCCGGTAAGTCCAAGACCGGCAGCCGTCTCGCGTGCAGCCGCATGCAGATTATCGCCATAGGCTGCCACGATGGCCCAGAGGCGGAATTTGCCGCCGATCATCCGGTCGACCAATATGCCGGTGCAGACATCAGGGCTGGGGTCGATTGTTGCCCGCAGATTGTCTGCAGCCGGAATTTCCCCGGCAAAGTGGTGGTCAACATAGAAAATGTTGTTCCGGCGCTGCAAAAGAATACCCAGGGAGTCCTTATTGCTCTCCATGGAAATATCAAGGACAGTAATCTCTGCCCCGATCACATCAGGATTGTCCGCCAGTTTTTCAAGCAGGCGGATATCGCGTTTCACCCCGGAAACAAGTATTGCCTGCCGGGGCTCGGCCAAGCGCAGCTGATGCAGGGCGCAGATGCCGTCAGCATCGCCGTTAAAGACATCGTAATTCATGCCCGGCCTCTGTCCTGTCTGTTACTGATCAAAAACAAAATCGTTTTTGCTTCCGGAATCCAGATCAAGACCGCCCTCCTGATCTCCGGAAAAACCAATGCCCAGCGACTGTCCCAGACCGACAAGGGAGAACATGATTGCCACCCGCTTGTCATCTGAACTCTGCTCCACAAGAAACTTCACGGCCCAGCATTGCGGGTGATAGGTCAGCCCGAAAGAGGCGCTGGTAATAGTATTTTGATCAAGGGACTGCTTGAGATCAGCCTCCAGGTACCAGGTATCGGAGAGCCGGGTGATCACCTCGGCATTCAACTGATTGACCTCGGAACCTTTGGTATAGCGATAGTCAAGGGAAACACTGTCGCCTCTGGTTGATGAATATTTGGTATAGAGATCATACCGTGTCACTCCATCGCCATACACGCTGTAGGCTGTCTGATATCTGGTCTGCCAGCGGGGCAAAGGATAGAGATTCAACTCCACTATGACATCGGAAAAGGGGCGGTTTTCGTCAGCAGGGCCTGCAAGATCGCGCCGGTCCTCATGAATATCATATGACTGAATGATCTTCAGATACCCTAAATACCTGTCATATGGCTTGTCATCCCTGCTGCCTGCCACGCGGAAATAATTATTCAGGCCATAAGTGATGAGATTTTCCGGTGCCAGCAGATCAATCTCATCAATGCCCGGCAACTCGTCCTCCCTGTCCAGCGTGACATAACTGTATTCGATCTCTGGCCTTATGGCATGATTGAGCTGGGAAACGGAGCCGATGTTCATATCAAAATCCCGGGCCACAGTCGTGGCAATATTAGCATCGAAATTCCAGGCCGTACGGTTCTGCTCCTGGTCATACTTCCAGTCAAAAGTATCCGGGCCATTGGCGTCGATTCTGTAAACGGTCTCCCGCAGACCGCTTGTGACTGTACCCTCAATAAACTTCCCTAAGGGGAGAGGCGCGGTCAGCTGCGGATGGAGATCAAACCGCTGCTCGCCAACCCCTTCCTCGCGCCAGTAGTGCACATATCCCGAGTCCCAGCTGAGACTCAACGGCAATTTTTCCAGCTCAAATACACCGCTGTAGACAATGCCCGGCAGCGTATTCACCTGGCTGGGAATATCTTTGACATCCGTCAGATCATTGATGCCAACCAGCTGTCCGCCCAAAAACGACGAAGACCATGTCTTGGTCAGCTGCATCTGGGAGGGACGATACGGAATGGTTTCCTCTGTCAGACCGCGATTATAATCTCTGAGGAAATTCTTGTCGCTGTCGTTAAAGCCATTGGCGCCCCTTTTGAATTCCTCGATAAAATCCCGGTCAGAGGCCATATCCAGATCAATTTTGGCAAGCAGATCATTGCCGAAATCATGATCGAGCTTACCGCGGATCCAGTAACGATTCTGATCAGTACGCAGGTAGTCATCAGACTTATAATCTTCATCCGGCGTATCCTCTGTTTTATCATGGATATAGGTGGCGGAGATGGTCTCCTTGGAATTAAAATCGGAAACATGGCGGAATTCGGCCCCGGCCACGACGCCACGCTTCGACAGATAACCCGGATAAAGGGTAATATCACTGCTTGGTGAAAGATCAATAAAATAAGGGGTAATAAGCCCGGCGCCGCTGCGCTCCGACTGGGAAATCTCAGGAAAGAGAAAGCCGGTTTTGCGTTTTGTGTTTGCCGGAACAGCCATATAGGGCACATACAGAACAGGCACATCCTTTATTCGCAGCACCGTATGCTTGAGGACAACAACATTTTCAACCTTAACGACGGCCTCCGCGGAATGAAACTGCCATGGCAGGGTTTTTCCTTCCTCCACCTTGCAGGCGGTAAAATCCCCGTCTTTGAAACGATAGGTGAGCGGACCTGTCTTTTCCACCTCATGGCCGGAGAAGTGAAGATTATTTTCCGGCACAAAAAGGGTGGCGTCCGTCAGGGTGGCGGTTTCATCGTTAAGATCAATCACCGCCTCAACCGCATCCACGTCCTGTTCGGCGGTGCGCATGGAAAGATTACCCCTGGCGTAAACCAGCCCATCCTCCAGATTGTATCGCAACCAGTCCGCCTTGATGGTGAGAGGAGTGACGCTGTCATCCCCTGTTCGGCGCAGAACCACATTCCCTTCCGCCACAATATTTTCCGGCTTGGTGTAGCGGCTGATCTTATCCGCGGTTATGTCCCACGGCTCGGCGGTAATATTGCCGGCTGCGCATTGGCTTGCCCACAGACAAGCAAACGACGAGATGAAGGCGGCTACTCTTTTCTTGCTTAGCAACTTTCTCATAAAATATGACCTGGGCGGGAACCCCTCACCCCATCACTTAAGGATTGCGCCGGAACTGCCGGAACCGACCATTCTGACATAGCGGGCGATATAGCCGGAAGTGATTTTCGCAGCCGGCGGCTGCCAGGACTCCCTGCGTCTGGCCATTTCCGTCTCATCTATTTCACAGTGCAATTTTTTGTTTGTTATGTCCACGACAATGGTATCACCCTCTCTGAGCAGACCGATGGGACCTCCGTCCGCCGCCTCAGGCGAGACATGGCCGACGCAGGCGCCCTGGGTGCCGCCGCTGAAGCGGCCGTCGGTGATCAGGGCAACGCTCTTGCCCAGTCCCATGCCGATGATAGCCGAGGTGGGCGACAGCATCTCCGGCATACCGGGGCCACCCTTGGGCCCGCAGTAGCGGATGACAACCACGTCTCCCGGGTTGATTCTGCCGGCAAGAATTGCTGACTGGGCCTCCTCTTCCGAATCAAATACCCGGGCCGGCCCGGAATGACACATCATCTCGGCGGCCACGGCCGACTGTTTGACCACCGCCCCCTCCGGAGCGAGGTTGCCGTAAAGCACGGCAATTCCACCCTGCTTGTGGTAGGGATTATCAACCGTGCGGATAATCTCACTGTCCCGCACCTTGGCCCTTTTCAGATTCTCCCCCAAGGTCTGCCCGGTCACCGTCATTACCTGCTGGTGCAAGCCGGACTCCATGTTCAGCAGTTCACGCATGACCGCCTGAACCCCGCCGGCTTCATTGAGCTGCTGCAGGCTATGGGACCCGCCGGGGATCAGACTGCAGATATGGGGCACCCTCTTGCTCACCTCATTAAACGTTGCCAACGGCAGTTCAACACCCGCCTCCCAGGCAATTGCCGGCACATGCAGCACCGTATTGGTTGAACAACCAAGCGCCATGTCAACGGCCATGGCATTCTCAAAGGCCTCCTTGGTGGCAATATCCCGCGGTCTGATCTCTTCATGGAAGAGATTCATGACGGCCATGCCGGCCTGTTTGGCCAGACGGATACGCGCCGCAGCAACTGCGGGAATTGTGCCGTTGCCGGGTAAGCCCAGGCCCAGGGCCTCGGTCAGGCAGTTCATGGAGTTCGCCGTGAACATGCCGGAGCACGAGCCGCAACCGGGGCAAGCGGCATCTTCAAGCTCATGCAACTCCTCAAGGCTCATGGTATTGGCCTTAACCATGCCCACAGCCTCAAAGACGCTGACCAGATGCACATCCCTGCCCTGAAAGCGACCGGTAAGCATCGGCCCGCCGCTCACCATGACAGCCGGAATATTGAGACGCAGCATTGCCATGAGCATGCCGGGCACAACCTTATCACAGTTGGGCACAAGCACCATGCCGTCAAAGGGATGGGCCTGGCCCATAATTTCAACCGAATCGGCAATGATTTCCCTGCTGGCCAGGGAATATTTCATTCCCTCATGATTCATGGCAATGCCGTCACAGACGCCGATTGTCGCAAAAGCAATGGGCGTTCCGCCGGCCATGCGGACTCCGGCCTTGACCGCCTCCACTATTTTATCAAGATGGATATGACCGGGAATGATCTCATTGTGGGCGTGACCGATTCCGATCAGTGGTCTTTGTATTTCCTCGTTGGTATAGCCCATTGCCTTAAACAGAGACCTGTGAGGCGCCCTTTCCAATCCTTTTTTAACCGCATCGCTCCGCATGAGTGTTTCCTTATAAAATAATATTCCGATTCAATTTCATTTGAACTTCTGAAACTAACGTTTCGCAATAAAGCGTGTCAAGGCAAAACTTTCTCTTGCCAACTGATGGCGATTGTTTTTAACTATATAATTTAAAAATCGGATTAAGTTAACATGAATACAGCTCTCTCTGCATGAAATATCTGTTTGGACCCGTCAACTCCCGACGACTCGGTTTGTCATTGGGCATCGATCTTCTCCCTGCCAAAATCTGCAACTTCAACTGCATTTATTGCGAGGTGGGACCGACCACAATCTTTACCTGTGAGAGAAAGGAATACACCCCAACCAGAGAAATCATTGCCGAAATAGATTCTTTTCTGGCAACACCCAGTCTGGCGAAGCCGGTCGACGTTTTCACCATCACGGCAAGCGGCGAACCCACTCTGCACAGCGGACTCGGCGAGATCATCAACCACCTGAAAGCGAGAACCACCCTGCCGGTCGTCGTGCTCACCAACGGGTCTCTTCTTTATCGAGAAGATGTGAGACAGGATCTTGAGCGTGCCGACATTGTCATGCCATCTCTTGATGCAGCCAGAGAGGAAAGTTTTCGTAAAATAAACAGGCCGGCACAATGTGCAAAATTAAAGGAGATCATCGATGGACTTTGTCTCTTTGCTGGAAATTTCAGAGGGGAGCTGTGGCTTGAGATCCTTCTGAGCAAAGGCATCAATGACTCGGCGGAAGATCTTGCCGCCTTAAGGCAGGCCCTTACCGATATTAAACCGGCAAAAATCCAGCTGAACACTGTAGTGCGTCCTCCGCTTGAGGAATTTGCCAAGCCCTTGACGGAAGCCGAACTGGAAGAAATCAGCCGGCAGCTTCCCGGAACTGTAGAGATTATAGCAGATTTCCGCAATAGGAAGAGAGAGAATGCTCGATCAGCCAAAAAAACAGAATTATTAGAAATGCTGCAAAGACGCCCGTGCACCGAGACAGATATCTGCGAGGCCTTGAATCTTGACAGCAACTCAATCGCCCGGCTTTTAAAAGAGCTGACAGAAAGCGGTGAGATTGCTCATTCGGCGCATATGGGAAAAATCTATTACCAGACATCGCAAACAACCTGAACAGCACACATCCTCAGGCCCTCGCACAGACAGGGCTGTTCAGGCAGGTTTGACACCAGAAGGAAAAACATGAACGACGAAAAAACACCCGAAACCACTAAAGAAGAAAAGGCCGAAACCCCGGCAATCACAAAAAAACCCAGATCCCGGCCAAGAAAATCACCGGCAAAAAAAACAACCGCGGCAAAAAATAAAACACCGCAACAGGAGGATGAGGAAGAAATATCCAGTGGCGGCGCCCTGAAACTTCTCATCAACTCCGACGAGCCGGAGGAAGCCCGCATCGCCCTGCTTGAAAACGGCAAAATGACCTCATTTCATCTGGAAACCGTTTCCAGCGCCCAGACCAAGGGTAACATATACAAAGGCATTATTACCGCCATTGAGCCCAATCTGCAGGCGGTTTTTGTCGATATGGGCATTGAACGCAACGGCTTTCTGCCCTTTAGCGACATTCATCCCGAATATTACTGCAAGGATGTCCCGCCCTCGACCCACTGGAAGGACCTGAAGATACAGGAGGTGACCAGAAAAGGGCAGGAGGTGCTGGTTGAGGTGGTCAAGGAGGCCACAGGCAATAAAGGAGCAAGCATCACCACCTACCTTTCAATGCCTGGCAGGTATGTGGTCCTTATGCCGGGCAGCGACAGCCATGGCATTTCACGCAAGATTGAAGACGAGAGCCTGCGCAGCAAACTCCGTGAAATCGTCCAATCGGCGAATCTGCCCGAAGAGATCGGCTACATCGTGCGTACCGCCAGCAAGGATGTCACCAAAACAACTTTGTTCCAGGACATCCGCTATCAGCTCAACCTGTGGAAAGAGATCAAAAAACGCGGCCAGACCATGCCCGCGCCTGCGCTGGTATATAAAGAGCAGGATGTCACCGCCCGCTTCCTGCGCGATCATTTTACCCATGAAATTGAGGAAATACTGGTAGACAACCAGATCACTTATGAGCAGGTTGTTAATTTTCTCAACCTGCTGCCGGCAAGACAACGGGTGACAAAGGTCAAACTGCACAAAGGCGCCCGGCCCATCTTCAACCTCTATCAGATTGAAGAGCAGATTGAGCAGATCTACCAACCTTCCGTCAGCCTTCCCTCCGGCGGCTCCATTGTCATTAATCCCACGGAGGCCCTTGTGGCGATTGATGTCAATTCCGGTCGCACCTCCAAAGATAAAAATTTTGAAGAGTCCATTTTTCTGGCCAACATGGAAGCAGCGGAAGAACTCACCCGGCAGCTGCGTCTCCGGGACCTTGGCGGTCTGATTGTTATCGACTTCATCGATATGCGCGACAAGAAACACATCAGGGAGGTTGAAAAACAGGTCAAGGCCTGCATGAAACATGACAAGGCCAAGGTGGATATCAGCCGCATCTCAAAATTCGGCCTGATGCAGATTTCCCGGCAGAGACTGGGGCCGCCGGTACAGAAAGGAAGTTACATCGTCTGCGAACACTGCCAGGGTCTCGGCATGGTCCGCTCGGTGGAAACCATGGCGTTGGCCCAGCTGCGCCGCATCCATACCGGCGCCATCAAAAAAACGACAGGGAAGATCACCTGCCGTTTTCCTCTGGCCATCGCCCAATATATGCTGAATCAGAAACGGGCTGACATTGTCGAACTTGAAGAAAAATACAACGTTGTCATCAATATTATCGCAGACCCGGACATGAACCCCACTCAATCACAAATCGACTTCCACAAAGGAGCTGAAGAATAAAAGCGCAGTGCGACAATTTGCTCAATTGAATATACCCCGTTTGATGAGGGAAATCCGTCCATGCCGCCAAATGAATTGCCCAAACAGACAAGAAAAGCATCAAATGCTGAAAAAAAACTGGGAATAGCGCATTCGCGCTATTCCCAGCTTCCCACATCCGCATTTTCTTTTTCGCCGCCCTCTCTGTTGTCAGCGCCAAGAGAATAGATATCCACTTCCCCATGCTCACCCGGGTTCTGGTAGTAATATTCGTTATCCCATGGATCCATCGGCACCCCTTTCTTCAAATAGGGGCCATCCCATTTATCTTCACCCGGGTTGACCACCAGGGCCTCGAGACCTTCCTGCTGGGAAGGATAATGGCCGATATCAAGACGATAGGCATCCAATGCCGCCATCAGCATGCCAATCTGGGTTTGTGCTGTTTTCTGCTTTGCCATGCCCAGCTTTTTGAACATTGCCGGGCCGACCAGAGATGCCAGAAGCCCAAGTATGACCATAACAATCATCAGCTCCATAAGGGAAAAACCGCGCTGATTGCGCAGCCTTCTCTCTGGCACCCTTGATCCTCTGTTCGTCAATTCCGCTTTTACCATTACAAGCCTCCGCCTGAAACTTTGTTAAACATTATGATTTTTTTATCTCATAACTGATTCACTGATTTTTTTCCAGAGCTGATTCTTTTGCTGACAATCTTCTTTGCTTCTGAAAACGGATCACCGCTCTGTTATGTTCCTGTAAACTACTCGAAAAATAGTGGCTGCCATCGTTTTTCGCGACAAAATACAAATAATCGGCATCTGCCGGATGAAGGACGGCAACCAGCGCCTCCTTTCCCGGATTGGCGATAGGCCCCGCCGGCAAACCTGTTTTTGTATAGGTATTGTAAGGAGATGGAGTGATCAGGTCTTTCCGGGTGATGTTGCCATTGAAATCAGCAATACCATATATTACGGTGGGATCAGCCTGTAATTTCATCTTTTTTTTGAGCCGGTTGAGAAAAACAGCGGCGATCAGGGGCCGTTCTTCCGGCAGGGCGGTTTCTTTTTCAACAATAGACGCCAGAATGACAATTTCATGCAGAGAAATAGAATGCGGGGCTGACAGACGGCAAGACTTATCCTGATTGGAAATTTCAGCAAAAGCATCATTAAAACGATGCACCATCATTGATACAATCTCATTAAGCATCTGGCCCCTGGTAACAAAGTAGGTATCAGGAAACAGGTATCCTTCCAGAGAGGTAACGTCGAGCCCCAGCGACTTGATAAGCTTCTGATCCTGCACGTGTCGTAGAAAGTCGTTGCGATCATAACCGAAACCGGTTGCCAGCAGATCCCCAATCTGAAAGATATTGAACCCTTCCGGAATGATCAACGGACGATAATACACCTCTCCCTTGGCAAGTTTCTCGATAATTGCCTGATGGGAGAGATCGGCCGGAAAGCAATATTCCCCGGCCTGCAATTTGCCGACAACCCCCATCCTTCGCGCCAGCAGACCAAAACGGATATCGTCATCAATAACATGGCGGTCAATCAGTGTTTTTTTGATCGAGGCAAACCCGATATCAGGGGGAATATAAACAACGATGGACTCATGGCCGCTGCCGGATTGCGGTACAGAAGATGCGTAGGACGACACCCACAGACGAAAGCACAAAGGGATAGCGAGAACAAACAAGACAAGGACAAGCCATTTCTGCCAATGGCGTCTTCGCCTTATCCACGTTGCAGGTCCATCTCTATGAACCTGCTTGCCCTGGTTTTCTTCTTTCACCTAAATCCTGCATCATGAGAATGGAATAGTTTAAAAAATCTTGGCCAGCAGCTGATCAACATTTTTCACGGGAACAAAATTGATCTGATCCCGCAGATCCTTGGGAATTTCAACCAGATCCGTCTTGTTCTGCTCGGGAATAATCACCGTGGTGATTTTCGCGCGCAGGGCGGCCAGGGCTTTTTCCTTTAATCCGCCGATGGGCAGCACACGGCCGCGCAAGGTTATCTCGCCGGTCATGGCGACGTCCTGGCGCACCTTCTTGCCGATTAAAGCCGAATAGAGCGCGGCAACAATCGTCACCCCGGCAGACGGCCCATCTTTTGGAATGGCTCCGGCAGGCACATGAACATGAACATCTATCGCATCAAAATAGTTTTCATCCTTGCCAAGCTTTTCCAGACGGGAACGACAGACGGTCATTGCCGCCTGGGCCGACTCCTTCATCACATCGCCAAGCTGCCCGGTAAGAGTCAAACCACCCTTGCCTTTCAGCAGAGAAACCTCAACATAAAGGATCTCACCGCCAGCCTCGGTCCAGGCTAAACCGGTGGCCAGACCAGGCTGATCAATAACATCAATTTCCGCTTCCGGCTGGAATTTGGGCGGCCCGAGATATTTGCTGAGTGTCCGTGCGTTAATCGCATAAGGCCCCTTACCTCCTTCAGCTACCCGCCGCGCCACCTTGCGGCAGACCTTGCCGATCTCCCGTTCCAGATTACGAAGGCCTGCCTCCTTGGTGTAGTTGGTAACAATGAGGCTCAAGGTTTCATCATCAAGACTGAAATGCTTCTCCTGAATGCCATTCTGTTGCAGCTGCCGCGGGACAAGAAAGCGTTTGGCTATAACCATTTTTTCCTCCTGAGCATAGCCTGAAAGACGGATAACCTCCATGCGGTCAAGCAACGGACTGGGAATGGTGTCAGTCATATTGGCGGTGGTAATAAACATTACCTTGGAAAGATCAAAAGGCTGATTGAGATAATGATCGGTAAACTCAAAATTCTGTTCCGGATCAAGCACCTCAAGCAGCGCGGAAGAGGGATCACCCCGATAATCCGATCCGACCTTATCGATCTCATCCATCATAAAAACTGGATTATTGGAGCCGACAATCTTCAGCCCCTGGATAATACGGCCCGGCATGGCGCCGATATAGGTACGCCGATGGCCGCGGATCTCGGCCTCGTCCCGCATACCGCCCAGGGAAAGACGATAGAACTTCCTGCCCATTGCCCGTGCTATTGATTTGCCCAGCGAGGTCTTGCCCACGCCCGGAGGTCCGACAAAGCAGAGAATAGGCCCCTTGCTGGAGCGGTTGAGCTTGCGCACAGCCAGATACTCAAGAATCCGCTCCTTTACCTTCTCCAGGTCATGGTGATCCTCATCAAGAACCTGAAGGGCAATCTTCAGATCAAGAAAATCCTTGGTGTTTTTGCGCCAGGGAACGTCAAGCATCCAGTCAAGGTAGGTACGGACAATGGTCGCCTCCGAGGCGTCTGGGTGCATCATCTCCAGCCGCTTGAGCTGCTTCAGGCTTTCCTTCTTGACGTTGGAAGGCATTCTGGCCTTTTCGATCTTGACCCGCAGCTCTTCGATTTCTTCAGACTTGTCATCGATGTCGCCAAGCTCCTTTTTCAGGGCCTGGAGCTGCTCCCGCAGAAAATACTCGCGCTGGGTCTTCCCCATTTCCTCCTTGGCCTCGGACTGGATCTTGGCCTGCATGGTGGAGACTTCCAGCTCCTTGTTGAGAAATTCAGCCACCTTTTTCAGGCGGTCGATGGGATTAATCGTTTCAAGAACCTGCTGTGACTCCGCTGTCTTCAACCGCAGATTGGATACCACCAGATCGGCCAGTCTCCCCGGCTCCTCGATTTCGTTGAGAATAACCATCAACTCGGAGGAAACAATACCCTTCAGCGACAGGATCTTTTCGGTCTGCTCCCGCACGGTACGCATCAGCGCTTCGGTTTCAACGGACTCCTCCGTGGTTTTTTCTTCTGGAAAAAGCTCCACCTTGGCGGTAAAATAGGGTACTTCCTGCACGATCTTTTTCACCTGGGCCTTATGCAGGGCCTGCACCAGCACTTTCAGCCTGCCGTCAGGCAGCTTCAAGGTCCTCATGATCATGCAGACCATTCCCACCTTGTAAATATCATCCTTGCCCGGCTCATCAATGGTTGAGTCCTTCTGGGTAACCAGCAGCAGCAGCTTATCTCCGGCAAGGGCCTCCTGGATGGCATTGACGGATGCCGGTCTTCCGACAAAAAGCGGAATAATCATATAATTGAAGATAACCACATCCCTCACAGCCATCATCGGCAATATCTCCGGGATTTCCGGCTCTTCAACGTCTGTCACTTCATCCTTGTCGTGATAGATCTGGTCATCATTTCGCACAGAATACCTCCATTCAGCCAATAAATAAAAAGGCCAGTTAATCAAGCTGACATAACGTCACTACTGTACCATTTTTGTCAAGATTTTTACACTAAACATTGCGCTCTGTTAAGTCAAGTAAAGCCAATGAGTGCCGCCGCCTTTTTCCAGAAAATCTGTTGAACTTAAGTGCAATTTGCTCCATTATATGCCATGTTAAAAAAACCTATAAATACCAATGGAGATGACATAATCACATGCTGAAACCAGACTCTTTTTTCGACCTCTCCCTCTTTGAACATGGTGAAATTTTTTCCTCAGCCGAATACGTCTGGGACGGGCTCAAAAAACTTAAATCCTATATGGAGAGCCGCAACTATCCTGCCCTGCCGGATGATGCAAAAAAAAACGAACCTTTACTGAAAACGCTTGTCTTTTATGATAATGCATTCCTGGATGGGCATGGGCTGACAATCGATTACGGAGACGCCACAAAAGGAAAGCTGAAGGTATACAGGGGCAATGAACTTCTGGAAGGAGCCACTGTCATCATGGCGGGCGCCGTCCTGGTCGGCGATAAGATAAAATTCGGCAAAGGAGTCAAAGTGGAGCCCGGAGCGTTTATCGCCTCACCAACAATCGTCGGCGACATGACGGAAATCAGGCAGGGCGCCTATCTGCGCGGCTACTGCCTGATCGGCAGAAGATGTGTCGTCGGCCATGTCACGGAAGTAAAACACACCATTTTCATGGATGATGCCAAGGCCGGCCACTTTGCCTACCTTGGTGACAGCATACTGGGCAACGAGGTCAATCTAGGCGCCGGAACCAAACTGGCCAACCTCCGTTTCACCCCCGGCAATATCAAGATCCGAACTGCCAATGGTCCTGTTGATTCAGGGTTACGGAAATTCGGGGCCATCCTGGGAGACTTCGTACAAACCGGCTGTAATTCGGTGACGAACCCGGGGACCCTTCTCGGCAAAAAGTCCCTTCTGCTGCCAAACACCACCGCTCCATCCGGGCTGCATGAACAAAACAGTCTCATCAGGTGATTGAATGGTCTGAAGTGTACCTTCCGTACTGATTTTCAATTACCATTTTCCATCACTTCAGTTAAGGGGTCTTCATGTTTACAATCAAAATTCTGTTCATCGGAACTTTCTTCATGCTGTTTTCTCACAGCCTGCTCATGGCGGAAAATCTTCCCAAAACCGATGAAGTCATGGCTCAGGTCGGCGACAGCAGACTGACATCCTCCCGGCTCGACATGATGATCGACATGATGCCGCCCCAGATTCAGGTAATGCTGCGCTCCAATGAACAGATGAAAAAAGAACTGATCAACCGCTGGGTTGAAATCAACCTCATCGTCCAGGAAGCACTTTCTGCCAAAATTGACCAGGACCCGCTGGTAATGCTCAAAATAGATGAGATGAAAAACAGGGTGCTGGTGGAGACGCTCATCAGCAAACGCCTTGATACGCAAACACCTGTCCCCAAGGAAGAAATCGCATCATATTACGAAAAAAACAGCAGTGAATTCGAACAGGGCGAACAGGTGCAGGCCGAGCATATTCTCATCCGCGTAGAGGCAAATGCCAGCGCGGAGGACAAGGAAAAGGCCAGAAAATCCATTGACATGATTCAAGATCAACTGAAAAATGGCGAGTCCTTTGCAACTCTTGCCGAACAATTTTCAGAAGATCCGGGGTCGAAAAACAAGGGTGGGAATCTAGGCTATTTCGGCAGGGGGCAGATGGTCAAGGAGTTTGAAGATGCGGCTTTTGCAACAAAGCCCGGTGAAACCAGCCCACCGGTGCAGACAAGTTTCGGTTGGCATCTGATCCACGTTCTCGACAGAAAAGCGCCGGAAAAACTGCCCCTGGAGCAGGTCAGTAAAGAAATCGAAGCCAGACTCAAAGCTGACCGGAACGAAAAAGCATTAAAGAAACTGATTGAAGAGCTGAAGAGCAAATACCCTGTGACTGTCAAATAACCTTATGAAGTGCCTAAAATACTTGAAGTACTTAAAATGCCTAAAATTAAAGAAAATATCTAATCAAAAAGTACCGCAACTTCAAGTACTTTATACCCACAAGGGGCACAAGGGCATTTTAAGTACTTTAGGCACTCTTACTCCGCTATATCTGCCCCTGATTGAGATAATGATAAATGCCGAAGAAAAACTCGGCAATCAGACCAAAGGTCAGATATATTCTTGCTATGCGGTTTCGCGGCAATTTTTCCCCGACCACCTTTTGCATCACCGAGACTACCAGTATTGTCAGTGCAATAATATAGGGAACAGATTCAAGCAGATGACTCATCGTGGCCGAAAGAGTATCCATCGGCCGGTTCGGGAAATATCTGACGGTAACCAGCAGATAAACAACGATAAGCAAAAACAGTGAAATTTTTTCTTTTGTGCTCATGAGACTCATGCCGTTTTAAGATTTATGGGCTGTTGCGAAATAACCATTACATCTCTGACCATTTTGTTACGGCCCCTTATGCCGTTCACAGTATTGCGATGTTACAGTTATTTTTTTACAACGACTTACCACTCTTGCCAAAAAACAAAGAGCGGCGTAAAGTGCAAAACGCTTCGTTTGGATCACAATAAATTTTTCGAAGCAATGACTTTTACATAAACCATCACATTACAGACTTTTCATATAAATCATGCTGCCATTAACCGCACTTTATTTTCCCCAGACATCCGTCAGCACCCGGCAAGCGAGCCAGGAGCTTGTTTTTTTTGATAAAATATTCCACTACCTGGCCGCGGAAGCTGAAGAATCAACCACCGATGAGACAGATCCCGGGCTCTGTGAAGGATATGCGCCGGTCCCCTTTCATGACGATCTGGACCGGTTCAGACAACTTATCAGAGAGCTCAAAGGAAATGAAGCAGAATTTTACAGCGGCCACCTTTCCACCATTTCTTCAGGCAATGAGAGAAACCGCGACGAACAATCGGTCAAAAGCCTGATTCATTTACTTGGAGGGAAATCCGTGGCAGATACCGAGGAACAGTTAACTGCCAGAGAAGGCCTGTGGAGGGCCCGCCTACTGCTCAAGCTTGCCGAAATCCTCTATCAGGAGGAGCAGGAGTTACAAAAGGAACTGTCAGCCATTTCTCTCAAAGAGCAGGAGCTTTTTGAGGCCCTGAAAGGTGAACCGGAAATTCCATTCCCCCTTTCCAGCTTCCAGCAAATGGAAAGCCGACTGCCGGTCAGGCCGGAAATTCTTGTCAAGGCGTGGGCGAAACTCTTTCAGGCCGACAAGCAGCAGGGCAATTACTCAATCCTGGTCAGCGGTGAGAGTGATGCGGCTGAACTTCTCTTTGATGCGAACGAAACATTGACACAAAAAAGGCCGGTACGCCTCTTTCGTATCCCGTTGCCTGCAAGTGGTGAAATGGAACTTGATGCCTATATCCATGCCAGGAGGACATTCAGGGAGGAGGCAAAAGACACCTTGGCAGGGTTCAGATCACTGCTGTCAGATACTGCGGCAAAAGGCACAACGCCGGATACCCTGAAGATTTTTTCTGCTCTTGCCGCTGAATGGGTTAAGATATTCAACGGCTGCAAAGCCTGGGACCAGCCCGCAGCCAATCCAGCACAAAAAGGAAACTGCCCGGGCGAGCCCCATCTTGAAGTCTATCTCTGCAACGAGAGCCTGCCGCGCTTGCTTAGCCATGTCTGTAAAACAGCGGTTCAGCCCCAGGAAGCAACAGGTAGCACCCCGGCGATCATTGCGCTGAAATCAAGCAGAAAATCTACCTGTAAGGGTTAATCGTCAATACCGGGCACGGCGACCTTTTGACGATCTTTTCGGCAATACTGCCGAAAAGAACCTTTTCCAGTCCCTTGTAGCCATGGGTGCCCATGACGATTAAATCCACCTTCTGCTCCTTGGCATAGTCGAGAATGGTTTCGGCAATATCGCCGGCCATGACCAAACCGGTGCAAACGACGGAAGGATCAAGAGATTCTGCTAGAAAGGACTTCATCCTCTCCTTGGCGCTGGCGACAAGATCCTCCTCGAACTGAATAACCGGCATGTGGGGCTCAAAAAATTCCGAATAATCCTGAAAGGTCTGGGCGACAAAAATCGCTTCCATCTCCGCACCAAACTGTTTGGCCACATACGCGCCGTACTGGATAATACGGTTTGAATTTTCCGAAAAATCCACCGGCACCAGAATTTTTTTCACCTGCATAATCCCACCTCCTCATTTTTTCTTTTATTCTATTCATAAGTTGCTCAGATACAAAGTATTTTTTCTTTGTATCTTTAACCTATTGCGGTTATGTAGCATGCAGGATTTACATCATCATGGATGAACTTCTTGATAAAATCAAAAAAATTTTCTCTCCCAATGGAATCTTAAGCAGAAAGCTGCCCGGCTTTGAAGCCCGCTCAGGACAGCTTGCCATGGCAATGGCCGTGGCGCAGAGTTTTTCAGGGGATGAATCATTTTTCCCATCTGCCGGGCCAGGCCGCATGCTTGCCGTGGAAGCGGAAACCGGCATCGGCAAGACGCTTGCCTATCTCGTCCCAGCAGCATTAAGCGGCCAGAAGGTAGTGGTTTCAACCGGGACACTGAACCTCCAGGAACAGATTCTCCATAAAGAAATTCCCTTTATCAAAGAACATATTGCCACTCACCTTTCCGCTCTCTGCGTCAAGGGCCGGCAAAACTATCTGTGCCTCTACCGCTGGCATCAGCTCTATAACTCGCCCCAGCTACCCCTTTTCGACAACGATCATCTTGACGCGGTTGCCGACTGGCTCGCATCAACCCATACCGGGGACCGGGCCGAACTTGACTGGCTGCCCGACTATTCAAGCCTGTGGCGGGAGGTGAGCGCCACCTCCAGTCAATGTCTCGGGACAATTTGTCCGGACAGCGCCGACTGCTTCATCAACCAGCTGCGGAAAAAAGCGGCCCGCACCCAGCTGCTTATCGTCAACCACCATCTCTTTTTTTCTGATCTTGCCCTGCGGCGTTTCGGTTTTGCCGAGGTCCTGCCCCGTTATGAATCGGTTATTTTCGATGAGGCCCACCACATTGAAAATATAGCCACCCGGTATTTCGGCACCAGTGTCAGTCACTTTCAGCTGCTTGACCTGGCCCAGGACATTGAAAAACTGTGGCAGGAAAATGGTATTGATAAATCCCTTGAAAAAATCTCCACCGCGGCCAAGGGACTGGCAAGCGGAGCAGTCCATTTCCTGAGGATATTCCCAGAGGAGCGGGGCCGCTTTCCACTCAATGAGGCCGTGGAAAAGATAAGCAACTGGGAGGAAGAGTACCTGCTGCTGACCCAATCCCTGTCCAGTCTCATTTCACGGCTTGACTCCCAGGCCCAGCGCAGTGAAATATGGAGCGGCATGCAGCGCCGGGCCCAGGAACTTCTGGCAAATCTGCAGATTGTTACCGGACAGCAGAGCCGTTCCTCTGTGTACTGGTATGAGCGGCGCGACAAGACAGTTACCGTTTCAGCCTCTCCCATTGAAATTGCCGAGGATCTGCAAAAATCATTTTTTCATGAGGTCAAAACAGTGATTTTCACCTCCGCCACTCTGACCACCGGCGGCAACTTCAGCTATTTTTTCGAACGGCTCGGCCTGCCGGCAACAACGAAAAGCATGCGCCTTGCCTCGCCATTTGACTACGCCGGCCGCACCAAACTCTTCGTCCCCGCCAATATGCCCGAACCTGCGGCCCCCGCTTTCCTCAAGGAATTGCAGCATATCATCCTGGACATCCTGCTGGCTTCCCGGGGTCGGGCTCTTGTGCTCTTTACCAGCATCAAAGCCATGCATTACCTGTTTCACTTTCTCGAGGAAAGGCTTCCCTTCCCGGTTTTCATGCAGGGCAGCGCGCCCAAACAGACCCTGCTTGACCGTTTCAGCAATGAAACCCATTCCGTGCTGCTGGCGGTTGCCAGCTTCTGGGAAGGGGTGGACGTGCCGGGTGAAACCTTGAGTTGTGTCATCATTGACAAGCTTCCCTTTGAAGTTCCCAGTGATCCTGTTATCATGGCACGGATTAATAAAATCAGGGAAGAGGGCGGCAATCCTTTCGTGGATTTCCAGATACCCCGGGCCATCCTGACCCTGCGCCAGGGACTTGGCCGGCTCATGCGCTCATCCAGCGACTCCGGCCTGCTGGCCATCATGGATGTCCGCCTCTTCACTAAGCAGTATGGCCGCCTTTTCCTGAAAAGTCTGCCGGACAGCCCGGTCATCAGAACCATTGAGGAGGTATCCCGTTTTTTTCATGAAAAAGCGGGTACGGAGAACGACAATTTATAGTATAAGTTGCATTACACCAGTCATGCATTGAGATATTGGAGAATACCGTGAATAAAAGTGAACTTCTTTCCCTGCTGCAACCTGATATAGAGCAAATAAATGAAACCATGCGCAATGAGATTTCTCAATGCGGCAATGCAGTGCTTCAGCAAATTCTGGAATATGCCCTTTTCAACGGCGGGAAAAGGATCCGACCGGTCTTGACCGTGCTGTCGGCCCGGCTGTGCGCCTTTTCCCGCATGCCAGAAGGGCTGGCGGAGGAGGATGAGCTGCAGCCGCCCGTCAACCTTTACCGGCTGGCCGCGGTTTTTGAATTTCTCCACGGCGCAAGTCTTCTGCATGATGATGTGATTGATAACGCCGGCAAACGGCGGGGCAAACCCTCGGCCAACAGCGTCTGGGACAATACCCAGGTTATCCTGGCCGGTGATTTTCTGCACACCCGGGCCATGACCATAGCAGGCACAGTCGGCGATCACCATACCCTCTCGCTCATCGGCAGTGCCACAGCTGCCATGATCCAGGCCGAATTCCAACAGATGCAGACCGTTCAGGAGCGTAATCTTTCGGAAAAAAATTATTTTTCCGTGCTGCGCGGCAAAACCGGCTGTCTCATTAGTGCGGCCTGTGAAGTCGGCGCCTATTTTACCGAAGGCAGCGACGAACACCAGAGAGCCCTGCGCAGCTACGGAGATGCCCTGGGGCTTGCCTTTCAGGTCATTGATGATCTCCTCGATTACCAGGGCGACCCGAGTAAAACAGGCAAAGCCATCGGCAATGATTTTGTCGAAGGCAAGATGACCCTGCCGTTCATTCATGCCTTGCAGAACTGTGAAGGCGGGGAGCGCGACCACATTATGGATCTGCTTAAGGAAGAAGCAGCGGTGCGGGCTGAAAAGATCAGTGAGGTCCATGCGTTTATTGAACAATACGGCGGCTTTGCCTATGCCAGGCAGGGGGCTGAAGCCCTTGTCGAAGCGGCATCTGAAGCACTTGCCGTTTTCCCTGACTGCCAGTCGCGCAAAACCCTGGCCGGACTGGCCCACTACGTGCTGACCCGACAGAAATAAATGGCCAGAAGAAAACCTGCCCGAAAAAAGAGAGGCAAAAAGAGCCTGATTCTGTGGTTTTTTCTTTTTCTGCTCGTGTTGTGCAGCATCGGGGCAACAGTTTATCTCGTTTTTCTGCGTCCGGGCACCATCAAACCTCTCTCCCCGCCGCTCACCTCAGTACCCAAAAAAAAACCTGCTGGTATTCCTGAAAAACCTGCCGTTCCGCCCCCGCCTGTCACTATTGCTCCGGACAAAGAAACGCAAAAAGCCGCCCGGCTTCCCCTTCTCAGCATTATTATCGACGACATGGGGTTCAACGATAAAATCTGCGCCGACCTCATTGCCCTCGATCTGAACCTGTCGTTTGCCTTTCTGCCTTTCGGCCCCAATACCGCAACGCAGCTGGCCTTGGCGCAGCGGAAAAACCGGGACATTCTTCTGCATCTGCCCATGCAACCACAGGACAGCAAATGGACCCCTGGCCCCGGGACGCTTTTGACCAGCATGAGCAGCAGGGAAATTCAGTCAACCCTTGCCAGGGATATTGCCGCAGTACCCCATGCCATAGGCGTCAACAATCACATGGGTTCCAGCTTCACCGAGAACCGTGCCGCCATGCAGGCCTGCCTTGCTCTGCTTAAAGAGCACAATCTCTTTTTCCTGGACAGCCTTACCTCAGCAAGATCAGTCGGTTTTTCCATGGCAAAAGAGATGGGGCTGAGAACAGCCCAGAGGGATATTTTTATCGACAACAGCCAGGACCCGCAGGAAGTCATGAAACAGCTCGACGCTTTGATCAATCTTGCCAGGAAAAGAGGATCAGCCATCGGCATCGGTCACCCGCACCAGGCAACCCTTGATGCCCTCAGAAAGTATCAGGCAAAACTGCAGGAACAGATGCAACTTGTCGGGGTAAGCCGGCTGGCAAAATAACAGGATCCGCAAACCATGACGCCGCTGATAACATTAACGACTGATTTCGGCTTAAGCGACGAATATGCCGGGGTTATGAAAGGGGTTATCTATAGCAGGTGCCCTGCCGCAACCATCGTTGACCTCACCCACGGCATCCGGCCCCAGGATGTGCGGCAGGCAGCCCAGCTTATTGCCGCGGCCTACAAATATTTTCCACAAAACACCATCCATGTAGTGGTTGTTGACCCAGGGGTGGGCAGCAGCCGCCGCATCATCCTGCTCGAAGCCGACGGCCATCTTTTCCTGGCTCCTGACAACGGTGTGACAAGTCTTCTTTTCCCGCAAACGAGCAAGGTTTACGAGTTAAGCAACAGCGACCTCTTTCTCAAGCCGGTCAGCCATACCTTTCATGGCCGGGATATCTTTGCCCCGGTGGCGGCCCATCTTGCCTGCGGTTTTCCGCCCCACAGCACAGGCCATGCAATCGCCAAGGAATCACTGGTCAGCCTTGCCTTGCCCACGCCCTCACTTTCCAGCAATACCCTGTGCGGGATGGTGACGGATATCGACCACTTCGGCAACCTCATCACCAATATCAGCAGAGAGGTCGCAGGCCGATTCTGTGCCGATAACTTTCAGAACCTGCGCGTGACCGTTGGATCACTGACGATCCATGGGGTGGCGACCTCCTACAGTACGGTTGAAACCGACGGGCCGGTTGCCCTGTTCGGCAGCCGTGATCTGCTGGAAATAAGCATCTATCAGGGAAATGTTTCCAGAAAGTTGAAACTCGGGCTGGACAGCAAAGTAAGCTTAAGCATATAATATTTTACTGAAAAATCCCCTTTACAAAAGGACAAACAAGGATTAAATTAATTAATTAAACAATTAAACACAAACTATCCAATGCAAACTGAACACATTGAATCCATCGCAGGACTTCTGAAAACCATGTCCCACCCCATCAGACTGAAAATTCTCTGCCTGCTGCAGGACAAAGAAATGACGGTGGGGGATCTCCGTGAAGAAGTAAAGACAACAAATGCCAATGTTTCCCAGCATCTGTCCATTTTGCGCAACCAAGGGATCATCTCATTCCGCAAAGACGCCAACTTTATCTATAACCGCATTAATGACCCCCGTATCCTGCAGCTGATACAAACCTTGCGGACACTTTTCTGCAAGGAGGCCGTCGGTTAGCGCCCAGCCCGTTACAACCCTTACCCGTTAAATGGGCGCTGTTTAAGCATATCAATCACATCCGCCGCTCCGGAGCTTTTCGATGAAAATCGGCAGCCGCTTTATACAGTTTTCCATTTACCATCCAAAATTTGTTACTGCGCTCATGGTGATTTTCACCTTGGCGCTCGGCTCCCTCATAGTAAAGGTGCATGTGGACACCGATCCGGAAAACATGCTGCCGGAAGATGAAGCAGTCCGCGTTTACCACAATCTGGTAAAAAAAGAATTCGCCCTTTATGACGTGGTGGTTCTTGGCGTTGTCAATGAAAAGGATCCGGACGGCGTCTTCAACCCAGACACCCTCAGGCATGTTCAGGAACTCAGCGAATTCGCCAAAACCCTGCATGACCCAAATGACCCCGATAAAAGGGTCGTAGCCCGGGAGATGATTGCCCCAGGCGATGTCGACGCCATTGAGCAGGCCGGCCCCGGCCAGATACGTTTCCAATGGCTGATGGACAAAGCGCCGGCAAGCCGGGAGGAGGCCCGGCGAATCAGAGACAGCGCCATGGCCAATCCGCTGCTGAAGGGCACACTGGTTTCTGAGGACGGCAAGGCGATCGGTATCTAAATCCCGATCACTGCCAAGGACTTTGCCCACCAGGTTCGTAATGAGCTGCTGAAAAAAATCAGCACCTTCAAGGGAGATGACCAGTTTTTCATCACCGGACTGCCGGTGGCGGAGGACACCTTCGGCAAAGAGATGTTTGTCCAGATGGCCATCTCCGCCCCCCTGGCCATGATTGCCATTTTTCTCCTGATGCTGCTCTTTTTCAAAAAATTCACCCTGATCATTTCCCCGATGATTGTCGCCATGGTATCGGTCATCGCCACCATGGGCCTGCTCATCGGTACGGGCAACACCCTGCACATCATGAGTTCCATGATTCCCATTTTTCTCATGCCCATCGCTGTGGTGGACAGCATTCATATTCTTTCGGAGTTTTTTGATAAATATCAGACGATCAGGGACCGGCGCCGAACCATTGAGCATGTTCTGGATCAGCTGTTCATGCCCATGCTCTATACCTCGCTCACATCCTCGGCCGGCTTTGCCTCCCTTGCCCTGACTCCGATCCCGCCGGTGCAAGCCTTCGGCATCTTTGTCGCGATCGGCATCATGCTTGCCTGGCTGGTGACCATTGTCTTCACTCCCGCCTATATAATGCTGCTGAAAGAGGAAAGCCTGGTAAATTTCGGCGTCAGCTCACAAAAGGCAGACCCTGCCAAGAAGTCCATGCTGGCCGCCTTTCTTGGCTCGTTGGGCCGTTTCACCTATCAGCAGGCAAAACTGATCATGATTGTTACGGTGGCCACCCTGCTGGTCTCATTGTACGGCATTAATAAAATTCAGATCAACGACAACCCGGTGAAATGGTTCACGGAAAAACATCCGATACGGGTGGCGGACAAAGTGCTGAACAGCCACTTCGGCGGTACCTATGAAGCCTATTTGGTGCTTGAGGCAAAAGAAGAAGTGCTTTCACCCGCCCGGACCGCTGCCATGCTGAAAGAGCGGCTCTCTTCCCTGCCTGTGGCTGACTCCCGGCAGTCCCTGCTCAGCCAGGCAATGCAAATCATTGACGAGAGCAGCAGGACCGCGGCTGACAGTGATCAATTGCTCAATGAGGTTGAAAATAAATTGCTCATAATTCAAGATGCAAGCGCCGATGATGATTATGAATCATGGTCCGAATTCATTGACACCCTGGCAGCAGTGAAAAACCGCGGCCAGATCTTCAAAAATCCTGAAATGCTCCGCTATGTGGCCCGCCTGCAGGAGGACATGAACCGGTCCGGTGTGGTGGGCAAGAGCAATTCCGTAACCGATGTGGTGAAAAAAGTCCATCAGGAACTGTTTGAGGGCAATACCGAATTCTATCAAGTACCGGACAGCGTCAACGCGGTGGCCCAATGCCTTATTTCATTCCAGAACAGCCATAAGCCTGATTTTCTCTGGCACCTTGTCACCCCTGATTACACCAAGGCAAATATCTGGGTGCAGCTCAAAAGCGGGGACAATCAGGGGATGGATGGTCAAGGACGTTGACAAATTCATGACCGCCAATCCTCCCCCGTTTGCCATTGACCATAAATGGGCGGGCCTGACCTATCTCAATGTCGTCTGGCAGAACAAAATGGTCACCGGCATGATGGAGGCCTTTGCCAGCAGTTTTGTCGTGGTGCTGGTCATGATGATCATTCTCTTCCGCTCCCCGCTGTGGGGGTTGCTGGCCATGATCCCGCTCTCCGTCACCATTGCCCTCATCTACGGAATCATTGGTTTTATCGGCAAGGATTACGATATGCCTGTGGCGGTTTTATCCTCGCTTACCCTGGGACTGGCGGTTGATTTTGCCATCCATTTCCTCGAACGTACCAGAATGGTGTACAGGAAAACACTTTCATGGAGTGCAACCATCAAGGACATGTTCGAGGAGCCCGCCAGGGCAATCAGCAGAAACGTCATCGTCATTGCCGTGGGCTTTACGCCATTGCTTGCCGCCCCCCTTGTCCCATACAAAACCGTGGGTGTTTTTCTAGCCAGCATCATGGCGGCCTCAGGTCTCGCCACCATGATCATTCTGCCGGCAATCATCACCCTTCTGCAAAAATTTCTTTTCGCGAATGAACGACGTAATACAAATTAACAGAGGTGCGCTCATGATGAACAAGACGTTTTCCTTTCTTCCCCTTGCAACCATTTTCCTCTCTGCTGCAACATGCGCATTTGCAGCGCCGAATGTTGATGAGATTGTCGACAAGGCCAATAATGCTTCCTATTATGCAGGCAAAGACGGCAAAGCCCTTGTCTCCATGACCATTACCGACTCCCAGGGACGAACCAGGAACCGGGAATTTGTCATTCTGCGCCGTGATGACAAGGATGGCGGTGATCAGCAGTTCTATGTCTTCTTTAAAAAGCCCAGTGATATCCGCAAAACCGTTTTTCTTGTCCATAAATATACGGACAAGAACGATGACCGCTGGATGTACCTCCCCGACCTTGACCTGGTAAAAAGAATTGCCGCCTCAGATAAACGGACCAGTTTCATGGGCTCGCATTTTTATTATGAAGATGTCTCCGGCCGCGGCGTCAACGAAGACAAGCATGAACTGCTGGAAGAGGGGGATAAATTTTACGTTCTGAAAAATATCCCGAAGGATCCCGTTTCAGTGGAGTTTTCTTTCTACCGGGTCTGGATTGACAAAAAGACCTATCTGCCCATGAAGGCTGAATACGCCGACAAGGCAGACAAGCCATACCGGGTTGTTGAGGTATTGGAAGTCGAGGATATCCAGGGTCATCCCACCGTTACCAAATCCAGGGTGCAGGATTTTACCAGCGGCGGCGAAACGGTTACGGAATTTACCAATATCACCTATGATCTTGGTCTTGATGAATCCATCTTTACCGAGCGCTACCTGCGCAAACCGCCACGGGAAGTGTACAGATAAACCTTAGAAGCGAACATCGTGAAAGAAAGCGGGAAATGTATTTCTACCTGTGCTGCGGGCCTCGTACTGGCAGGGGTATGCCTTGCTGCAGGAGTTGCCGGGGCGGACATGCAGACATGGAAGGACCGGCTTGATGACGCCTATGCCATCGACCTGAGCGGTTTTATCGAAGCAAGAAACGGCTGGCGGCTGCAGGACGATCACCATGAAAAGGGCGTTTCAATTGCGGAGATGCGTCTGCAGCTTGAAGCCGGCAGGGATGTGGGCTGGGGATCGCTTAAGCTGAAGGGCGAGCTGCTCAGTGATTTTGTCACCGATGACTATACCGCCCTGCTGCGTGAAGGCAATTTCCTCTTTTCACCCCTTGATGCCATGGATGTGAAAATGGGCCGGCAGGTGCTCACCTGGGGCACAGGCGATCTGCTTTTTATCAATGATCTCTTTCCCAAAGATTGGAAATCCTTTTTCATCGGCCGGGATGACGAGTACCTGAAGGCCCCGTCTGATGCGGTCAAGGCCAGCTATTTTCATGAGCTGGCCAATGTGAACCTGGTCTTTGTCCCGTTTTTTAATGCCTCGGACCATATAGACGGAGAACGTCTTTCCTACTGGAACCCCATTCTCGGCGAAACTGCCGGACAAAACTTCTTCCTGGACACGGCCGAACGTTCCTCTTTCGGCCGAGACAGCGAATTTGCTCTCCGCCTCGCCCGGAATTACGGCGGAACGGAAGTCGCCCTGTACCACTATAACGGTTTCTGGAAGACGCCGGAGGGGATAAATCCAGCAACCATGCAACTCATTTATCCCCGTCTCTCCGTTTACGGGGCAAGTGCGCGAGGCCAAATCTGGGGCGGAATCGCCAATGTCGAAGCCGGGTATTACGATTCCCGGCAAGACCAGGGCGGTGACGACCCGATGATCCGCAACAGTGAAATGCGCTTTCTGGCCGGTTTTGAACGGGAGCTGGCCCGCGATTTTACCGGCGCCCTACAGTATTATGTGGAATGGATGGAAGACTACGATGCCTACATGAGGTCGCTGCCGGCCAATGCTCCGGCCAGAGACGAATACCGCCACCTGATAACGCTGCGCCTGACCAGGCTGCTGATAAACCAGAATCTGGCGCTGTCATTTTTTGCCTACTACTCGCCCTCTGACAAGGATTGCTACCTGCGGCCCAAGGTTCGTTACAAAATCGATGATCATTGGACCATTGAGGCAGGGGGAAATTTCTTTTACGGCTCTGACGATTTTACTTTTTTCGGCCAGTTTCAGGACAACACCAATGCCTATGCAAGTCTGCGCTGGTCTTTTTAATAAAATCGCTCACGTAGAGAAACAATAAGAAGGGGAACATCATGATTGTCACAGACTGGATCCATGCGATTGCCGGCTTTTTCATACTGCTGAGCCTTGCCCTGGGGGTGGAGGCAAGCCCCCTTTTCATGAGCAAATACTGGCTCTGGTTCACCGCCTTTGTCGGCGCAAACCTCCTGCAGTTCGGCTTCTCAAAGATCTGTCCTCTTGGCCTTATCCTCAAGGCCCTTGGCGTCCCGGAGAAAAAAAATTAGCTCACCAATCAATAGTTTTTTGCCACGTGCTATCCAGGTGATTCTTCGCATATTTCAACGGCAATAACAGTGGATGACGACTTTTCATGGAATTGTTATTTGCGCCTCGCAATGCATTCGGAGAACTTTTTCTGGGAATCGTCACAGAAAATGTGCAAACGGTGGTGATCCTCGTCTCCAAACGCGGTGGACGAGAGAATGATCTCAGATACAGCTGGTGCGTTTTTTTTAAGACCATTCATAATCTCTTTGATACTCGAACCGTAGACTTTAACATTGCCATAATAGTCAATCCAATCGTCCATCAGAGGAGCCAGGGCAATGCCATTTTTAAACAAAATCCTGGCAAGTCCCCCTTCCATTGCGGCTATGACGTATTGTATTCCGAGTTCCCGGGTTGCAATGTGAATTCCCTTGAGCAGGAAGACCAGAACAGGTGAGTACCTCTGGTGGGCCTGGTTGTTCCCCGGCGTGAAGCTCGTTCTTTCCAGGGAAATCGATCTCAGGCGATGCTCCCGTGCAATACATAGGCGTGAGATTTCTCCCATTTTTTCGCTTTGCACACACTCTGGCAACAGAGAATATAGGTTGTCGCAAAATTTCTCCGTCGGGAGTCCGCATTTGGTGTGAGGAATGACGCGGGTAGTGCCGATCACCTCTTCCAATCCATTCTTTTTAGCGTTACGTCGGGTGACCATGATGTGGATAGCATGACGGTCGTATGAGTCTATTTCATATTCATCCTGATATGCTTGGTGGTCAAAGAATCCTTTTTCTTGACAAAAAACTCGGTATCGCAACCGATAGGATTCCGCGAGGGGTGTTTCTCGCCATGGTCGATACGCCACACGAGGTGGATTGGGATTGAATTTTAATACTGTTTCCATCTGATGTTCCCATATTCTACGGAAGAAATATTTATAAAAACATGTTCGGAGAGTTTATCATCAAATGACCCAAGGACACTTAATAACCCACCGGCACCTGTGTTAGCTTTTGTCATGCCTTCAGTAATCCCCCTTACCCAGCATGTATCGTGCCAGTTTTTTTGATAAGATGGAAATTTTGGTAAAAGGGGGGGATAACGCGAGCGAAATGTTAGAAATGGATGAATGGGGAGTATGCAGGGTAGGTGTAAGGTAAGTTGAGGTCAGGCCGGACGTGATGTTGTTGCTGTTTGACGACACATAAGGGAAAAAGGTCTTTTGTGTCATACAAGTTTTAGGGCAACGCCAAAATCCGTTGTTTCTCAATGCTCAGGGGGCGCATACTGCTAAAGATTCAAAGTAATGGCTTGCCACTCTCATCGTTTTCAAAAAATTCACAAAAATATGGGTTTTCCTTGAACATGACATCCCGTATCTCATTAATTTGACCGAAATAGGGGCGTACTGCTCCATAGTAGTCTATAAAGCCATCCATTAACGGGTTCAAATGAATAGAATACTTGGCAAGCACCTCGGCAAGACGCTCCTCAATAGTTGCAAGCCAATATTTTATTCCAACGCGCTGGCTGACCAAGTACATTTTTCTAAAGAGCAGAATCAATACGATTGGATACTTTCTCCGCTTGTGTTGTGCTTCCCCAGTGTATGATTCAATTCCATATAAACCATCAGAGAGTCGGCGTCTGTAATTTTTAGAGATGCATAGGCGCGATATTTCACCTATTTCGTCACGAGGCACGTCAGGAAGTATTGTGTCAAGATCTGGGAAAAAGTGCCTGGTAGGCAGACCGAGTTCGTTCGAATAATGTACGAGGCGAATTGTTCCGCACAGGAGGGGGGCGGCAGCAGAGGCTTTTTCTTCAACAATGATATGCTCGCTCTTCTCATCAAAAACATCCGATTCAAGACCGTCTGCCTTGTATGGTTCCTCTGGTAAGAAACCGGATTCCTGGCAATAGACTTGATAGCGAAGGCGATATGTTTCCTCTAATAACTTTAGATTGTTTTCCGACTCGAGATGCCTAGCTAAAAAACGTGAATAGTCTGCCACTCCCGTCTCCTCGAACTGAGATACGGCTTGCCATCATCTCCACCCATGACAACCCTGTGATCAAACGGCACCCTGCCCAGAAAATCTATGCCGAATTCCTTGGCGGTTTTCTCACCGCCGCCGGTCTTAAAAATCTCCATACTCTCATCGCCAGTGCCGGGAGGGGCGTCGATGATCAGGTAATCAAGTTCCCCCCAGTCCATATCGGCAATAAACTGACGGATCGCCTGAACCTTGAGCGGTCCGCGCCAGATGATCGGATCATCACGGTCTTCCATCATATATTCAAGGGAAATAACCTTGAGGTTTTCTCCGTATTGCATCGGCGGGAACAAGTAGCGTCCGTCAGTCTGGGTTGCCTGCAGCTTTTCCGTCAGATTGAACATATGGCAGATATCAGGTCCATGGAGATCCACGTCCATCAGACCAACCTTGTAGCCCTTATTTGCCAGTCCAAGGGCAAGATTGACTGTCTCGTAAAAACCCACTCGACAGCCGTACAGTGCATGATAAGTTACTGATTTATCGTCACGGGATTTCATTACCGAGACTTTTTACGAAGCCATCAAGATTGGTCGAAACCGTGCTTTTTCCTACCCCGCCCTTGCCGCTCATGACCAGAATTTTATTTTTAATCTTCCCCACGAAGTGTTGATCGCCATATTCTGCTTTGCAATTGCTGCATCTGCTGAACCGCGGCTTCCACTTCTGCAGGTGCTGCTTTTTTGTTGACAGGACTTTCCCATGTATTTACTCCTTACGGATGAAAAAGTTTGTTATATATTTAAGATATTGTTTTAATTCTTCGACTATACCGCACTCATATAGATGATATGCTCAATGCGGTACAGACAGAAAAAACCAAAGTCTGATATACTAACGCATCAAAAACATTTTTAAATGACCTGGTCAAGTAAAAATGGACACTTTTGTTAAGCGGCGCCTGAAGGCCGAGAGAGCAGAACATGAGGAGCAGCTACAGCAGGGCTCGGATGAGATTGATATTCTTGGTGTTTCAGCCTACAGGCCCCGGCGCATTTCCTCTCCAACCTGGCGTGAATGCATCATGAAGATCTGGGAGGTTGATCCTCTGGAATGTCCCAAATGCCACGGGGGAGATGAAGATCATCAGTTTCATCACCGAGAAGCCGGTCATCAGAAAGATCCTTGAGCACCGGGCCTCTGCGCAAAGAGCAGAGGGGGCCACCCAACAAGGCGAGTCCAAAGCAGAATACTGCCGTTGAAATAAAAGAGTTTGAATACGAGCCATTCGATGACGGCTGGCCGGTAAACGAAGAACCTTTTTTGGACGGTCCATTGAATACCGGACAGGCAGAGAGGAGAGTTGCAGGCTCAGGGTTATTTACCATTAAAAAAAATCACACCACTCTTATCTGCGCCTAATCCTAATCCCGTGCAATTTCTTTTTGTTCTTTTTGTTTGACAAATTTCCCCCCAAAAGGTATTCATTATTAAATGGATGTTCTGGTTAGGCTAAAGCTGTCGCTTGGATTTACTGCAGGCATGGTGGCCGAGCCAAGGTTTAAGGCTTCATTAACCAAGGCTGGTATCCAGGAAAAGTTGAGTTTTTGGGTGCGTTTTTCGGGCGGCAAGCGGGGTGAGGATGTCCCAATTTTTCGTATCTGGCCAGCCCCGGAAAAGCAATTTCTTATCATCTCATCTATTAAAAATAGGCGACCGAAACAGAAAAATGCGAAATACGCAATTTCAACCACTTACATTTCAACCACTTACTAATGAAGTTACTTGGAAGTCAAAAGAAGACAAATTGATCAGCAACAACAGATAACAGAAAGAGGGAGGAGAAAATGAAAAAATTTTTGAGTGTCCTTGCAGTATGTGCAGTTGGATCAGCAGCAGTGGGGGTTGGGCCTGCATCTGCCTTCTCACTGGGTAGTTACACCGATGTCGTTGAATTCGTTTTTACCGGACTGACCCAGTCCGCTGATATGACGTACGCCCCACCGGTTGGCTCTGTCGCTTTCAACAATGGCGAAACCTGGGGCATCTACAGGGTGACAGCGATCCAAAAGGGAGATGGTTCGTCAACTCCGCTGTGGGTGCAAGGCCAAGATAATGAACAAATTTATGGTTTGGTTTATGGACTGTATGACTGGCAATACACCGGGTCCCCCCCGGATGTCCAAATTTCGCAACTTGGTGGCCAGTTCGACATGTATATCTCCAGTACCCCCGGTCATGCAGGGGAATATGACATTACCCAATCGAGGACTGCCCAAAACGCCTATCCCACCATTACTGACATTGGCACAGCCTTCCTCTCCGGTAGTTTTACATCCGGTATCGTGGCTGGCGACTTCACAACCACTATTTACCAGAATGTGACCTCTACCACATCGCCGGCGAACGGAGCGGGTGCAGGGTATGGAGACCTGACGGGTGGCACAGCACTTGGTCTGTTTGCTTTAGATGGATTTACAGATGCCAATGGCAGTAACCGCGATATACACATATCATTTAATGTTTCTGATAGTCCTTCAGTGCTTTGGGATCAGAAAATCACCGGTCCGCTGGAGGCCAATCCAGTCCCTATACCATCAGCCATACTCCTTCTCGGCACCGGCCTGGCTGGCCTTGTCGGTCTGAGGAGAAAGTCCAAAATATAAGACACTGCGTCCATGTTCCAAACGAAAAAAGCCTCCGGGAGTACTGGAGGCTTTTTTCGTTTGTCATCCCATTATATGTGGATCAGATGTTTTTAAACTTCCGTTCGTAATCCAGCTCCATTGCATAGGGGAATTTCTGATATTCATAAAGCAGGACCTTGCATTCAGCTGACACGAAAGTGGCAATTGCCCGATGGAACCGATCCTGGAGTTCGGGACTGTCCGCAACCCCTTTTTTCAGCTGGATCTCAACGAGAATCCCCCCCCCCTCAACACGTAATTTAAAATAGCCGGTGGTCGCAGCCGCTGCAGTAAAATCGCTGTAGAGCCCCTGTTTCACTTCTTCTGGGCTAACAGCTTGCCCCGCACTGTTTTCGACCATCCTTCCCTTTCTGCCTCCAATCGCCACAAGTGGCAGTTTCAGCTGCGGGCAGAGGGCGCCATAGCCGCTATCCTCAAGAATTTGCTGCAGTTGACGGTAGGGAATAAGCTGGGCCACATCCTTAACATTATAACGGATTAGCGGAATCAACAGCGAATCACTGAGCATGGATACAACGAGTTCTGGTTTCCCGTCATTGCTGTCCACCAGCTCGAGAAATGTCCGATGGGGATAATAATGTAACAGGGTCGGAGAAATTGTAACCCCTTGGCCATACAGGGCATAGCGGAGCTTTTCGTCCTGCAGCGCCGCCCGCTGGATACGTATCAGATCCTTCGACTCGTGGAAAAGGTTGAGGTCAAGTTCTGCCACCCCCATTGTCCCGCCAATCATCCCACGGTCCATTCGGTCCCAATCCGTACCCAGAAGATGCCCAAGATAGCTGCGGAAGGTTTCCGGAACCCAATCTTCTCCGGTGATCAAATGGATATTTTCTATGTGCCAGTCGATACCCTGCTCTATTCCATCTTCCAGAAACTTTTTAAGAAAATGTGGGTCACTCAACACGATAACCTGATCGAATTTCTTGGAGAACTTTTTATAGATTGCGAGCGCCATATCGAACCGCACGCTCGTATCGGCGATGGGCAGGCTGGTCGGTATGCGCACGCCCATCGGGAGACTGTTGATGAAAAAGGTTTTTTTACGCGAGATGTCGAATATCAAATCAAGGGCGGTGTCAATTGCTTTGACCGCGTTACGAAAATTGGCCTCCGTATTGATTCCGAAAGAAAAGATTCCTGAAAAGCCTGAACTCGACATAGCGCTTTTGATGAGCGAAAAATTGCGGTCAAGACAGAGGTCGTCAATATCGTAGAGGGGGAAAACATCCTCCTTGGTGAGAATGGGGACCTGGTCCCTGAATGATGCGACATCGCGGATCATTTCCGGATCAAGGTGATGTTTTTGTAAGATATTCTTATATGCGGGGACACGGGTTGCCGCACGCCGAAATGCGGCGAGCAAGAGCTTTTCGCCATACTGGACAATATCTTCCGGCGAGGAGGTCGTAAGAGTTTTGATGACCTTGCGTCTTTCAAAAAGAACCGCTTTTTTCTGTAATGCCTTGAGTAACCCCATATTCTGACCTCCCATTCCAATAGTTCAGGATTCTTTTCATGCCTTGGCATTCAACATAAGGCTTTGGCAGGAAGGAGAAAAGAAATTAGCAAAAAAAAATGTGATACAGAGGAAGCAGAGCCGCTTCTCTTATCTTTTCCGCGCCTCTGTCAGCAAACGAAATCTCTGCCAGATCGCATAACCTACCGGCTGGAAGTCTCTCTCTAACTGCCCATAGTCCCCAAGGCGCGACAAACGGCCGAAAACCTCCACCCCGGCCATGTCCGCTATAGTCCGCATATTATCCGCGACCAGGGGATCATCCGCCGCCATCCCCTCTTTTTCATCGGAAAATACCACGCCAAGCAGGGGCAGCTCCCTTTGCCGCAGGGCCTCAATGGTCAAAAGGGTATGATTGATGGTGCCCAGCCCGCTGTGGGCCACGATAAGGGCCGGCAGCTGAAGACCGGCGAGGAAATCCGCCAGCAGCAGATCACTGCGGAGCGGTACCAGAACCCCACCAACACCCTCCACCACCAGCACATCATTTTCTTTGGCGCTGCGGGCAAATGCCTCTTTTATTCTCTCCGGGTCAACCTCCCTCCCCTCATTTTGTGCAGCCAGATGCGGGGAAGCTGCCATGAGGAAGCGATATACAACCTGGCTGTCAAGTTTCCCATGATCAAACTCCATATCATTCTTTTGCAGGCAATAGAGCAGGTCCTCGGGCATCTCGCCCCCGGTGCTGACCCATTTCTGGTAACCGGCCTTTATCCCCTGTTTACGCAGAAAACCGAGGAGCAGGGAACTGACAACGGTTTTCCCCACCCCTGTGCCGGTTGCCGTAATAAAGACGGCATTGGTTGCCATGCGTTGCCTCATCACTTCTGCTCCTGTTTGGGCATGGATGCCGTGACAAAAAAAATCTGATAGGACCCCTCAAAGCCTCCGTGGCTGCGGAACCACTCTTCAAGTCTTTTCAACCTGCCCCTGGTCAACAGCGGCAGTGAGGGATGGTAGCCCCCTGTGCCGGTTCTTCTGATGTGGCGGAAAAGATCCTGCAGGGACAGGTAACTTCGCCGGTAAACAGCTTCGACTATTTCCACCCGGCCAAAGCATGTCCGGGCAAGCTGCTGGATTTCCGCCCCGTCCGGGAATTGGGCGCCCGGCAATTGAGCCGATTCATCAAATACATCGGCAAGCGCTGCTGCCAGTTCATGCAGGGTTAACGGGCCAAAGAGAGAGGCGTGAAAAATTCCTTCCGGGGCAAGGCTCCGCGCAACATGGAAAAAGGCCTGCGGCAGATCATCAAACCACTGCATGGTTGCATTGCTGGTGATCAGATCAAATTGCCGCTTGTTTTTTGCCAGAAACTGCTCCCCGTCTTCACAGAGAAATGAAACGGATGCATGGGCCAGACATTTCTTCCTGGCCTGTTCGACCATGGCCTCAGAAAAATCCAGGGCCGTAAGTCTGGCATGAGGGAAGCGCGCCGCAAGCTTTGCCGTATAATTGCCGGTTCCGCAGCCAATTTCCAGCACAGCGGCCGCAGAAAAATTCTCCGGCAGGCATGTTGCAAGCCTGGCAGCACTTTCTTTCTGCACCAGGGCATACTCATCATACGTTGCCGCAGCCTTGGAAAATCGCCGGCAAATCGCCTTTTTTCTCTCTTCAGCCATTCTGCTGTTTTTTCTGGCGGTCAAGCAGCACCATATGCCCGGCATTCGGGAAAACTTCACAGGTTGCGCCGGAAAGCTTCAGCATTTCACCTACAGGCGCCACCATATCCTTGCGGCCATGGATCATATTAACCGGCAGTCCCCCGGGTACACGGTCAGGGGAAGTAAAATTCTGTAAATAATCAAGGCCTGCAATAAGTATTTCCCTGTCCAGTTTCTGCAGATAATCATCTTGCAGCTCAAGGACAAAATCATGATAGGGGCTTTTGTATCCTAGAAAACATTTCCTGTAAAAGCCCCGCATATATTCCTGCAGATTCTTATCGATTGCTGTCCGGATCGCGGCAATCTCCTGCCGCGGCCAGCGGCTGCGCACGGCAACCAGATCAAGTCTTGCCACCAGGTGTGCATGGGCCAGGCAGAAGTCCAGCCCGATCTGGGCTCCCATGGACCAGCCCACAACGGCAATTTTTTCTATTTTCTTGCTCTGCAAAAATGCAAGCAGTTCAGCCGCAAAACAGGCAGGATCAAGAAAGGATTCGGGCAGAATCATGCATCTGCCGCAAAATAAATGATAAAGATTAACCAGACGGGCGTCAAATCCCCAGCCAGGCAGGAAAAGCAAGGGGATATCGCTGGGTTGCGTTATAGAAGAAAGAGAAAAGGACATGCAAACTTTCTAAGCCGTTGTAATAAAATAATATCATCGTCTGTTGTCAGAGACGGCATAAGGAGCCGTAACGAAATGCGCAAAAATGAAGAGGTTATTTTGTAACGGCTCCTAAAAACGAAATGAAAACCAGGAAGTTTTTTTTGCCCTTTTACCAGAACTGGACTGCTTGTCATCCGACGCATCAGTGTCGGCGGATGCCGGCATGGCGCTGCTCCCTTCCAGCCACTTCAGCCGTTCCTTGATCCGTCCGTACTCGAGGAACAATTTTTCGTTTTTTTTGCGCGCCTGCGCAAGCTGATCGGTAAGCTGCCGGATGATTTCATCCTTAAATCCCCCGGCATGCTTTTCCAGCTCCTCATGCTGCAGGGTGAGCTGGAAACGGAATTCCTGCACCTGCCTCTCCAAAGTGGCCAGCCGCTGGGCAAGTTCGGCAAATTCGTGCCGGGCGGCTTCACCCTGGGCCGGCAGTGGCGCAGCAGCAGCCTGAGGTTCCGTCACCCAGGCAAAATCGCCTTTATCTTCAAGAACCTGTAGAACAATATCCTTATCTATCTTTTGCAGCTCATCGGCAAAACCATAGACCAGGGCCGAATCACAGAGCAGGTTGATTGAGCGTGGCGTGCCGTTTGAAGCGCGATAAATTTCATCGACCGCTTCCTGGGTGAACAGATCAGGGTCACCTCCCACCTTCTCCAGCCGCGAGGCGATGTAGAGGCCTGTTTCCTCCCTGTTCAACGGCATCAGATGATAATTGACAGCGATACGCTGGGTGAGTTGGGCAAGCCCGGGCCGTTTCAGTTTGGCCTTCAACTCCGGCTGGCCGACAAGCATAATCTGCAGCAAAAGGGTGTCATCAGCCTGCAGGTTGGAAAGCATGCGCACCTCTTCCAGCACCTCATCAGACAGGTTCTGGGCCTCATCAATAATCAGCAGAACCCGGCTCCGCTTTGCATATTTCTGGATGAGAAACTGATAGATCCGGTCAAGATTTCTTGCCTTGTCAGCCCCATCGGCTTCCAGTTCAAATTCCTGGAGTATCAGGCTGAGAAGCTGGTTGGCGGATACATTGGTGTTAAAGATCACCGCCACCTCGATTTCTGCCTCAATCTGATTCAGCATGTGGCGGATAAGGGTTGTCTTGCCGGTGCCGATTTCCCCGGTGAGCAGAATAAAGCCCATCCCCTCGCGGATGCCGTACTCCAGATAGGTCAGGGCGTGCTGATGCTTTGCACTGAGATAGAGGAAATGGGGATTGGGGACAATATGGAACGGTTTTTCAGAAAGACCGTAAAACTTCTCATACATAGGCGGAAGCGGCTTTGCCGGAAATTAAAGATGGATAAGAGAGAGCGGCGGCATCTATTAACGGACTTCCATGCCAGGAAATAATAATGGCTACGCCCCGGTACGATCATTCAGCACAAACCCGAGGAACTTCTCCCTGGGCATAAGCTCCACTGCCTTTTTGACATCAGCAAGAGAAGTGACGCCTTTTTCCACCACCATGATAATGCCGTCCACAAGCGGAGCAAAAACCATGGCATCAGCTCCATCGAGAACTGCCGGGACGTCGAGAATGACATAGCGGTCTTTGTAGCGGTTTTTCATTTCCAACAGCAATTTCTTCATCTTCGGCGAGCCAAGCAGTTCCGTACTGTCCGATACGGTCCGCCCCCCGGAAATCAGGGTCAGTTTCTCAATTCCCGGCCAGATGATAAAGTCTTTTAAAGGCATGTCATATTCCAGGTAGTCAATCAGACCCCTGTCACTGGAAAATTCAAGATAATGGTGGATATCCTGTTTTTTCAGGTCGCAGTCAACCAGCAGGACAGTCTGTTGATATTCCCTGGCAAAGGTCAGGGCCAGATTGATGGCGGTCACCGTCTTCCCCTCTCCCTGCCTGACGCTGGTCACCATAATGGTGTTCATGCCCTGCTCTTTGGTGCGTTGCTGGATCTGGGTCCGCAACACCTTGAAGGCATCGAGTTCCGGGGCATCAGATGAAATACAGATGCAGCGATTTTTAATGAGCTTTTGCGGATCAAGCCTCGCCGACACAGATTCCGAATAAACAGGCGCCTGCCAGACTCCCCCCTTCAGAGGCGCGACAACAGGCCCCAACACGTTATCATCGGCGCCCTGCATTTCATCCATCTCTTCAGGCGCTTCCGCCAGATTTTCCTGCCGTTCCTTATCTGCTTTATCAAGGGCTTTTCGTAATTTCATATATCCATCTCTTAAGCCGGCCCATCCAACTTGGCCGGAATGAAGAATGTTACATCCGAGGTCTTATCCTCTTCAGACGACAATATTTTCTCTTGCAAAGGCATGCTCGCTGATCTCCGGCCGACTTCACATCATCCTGCGCATCAGCTTGGCCCAGAAGACATTCAGGTCCATGACGAGAAAATGAAATGCCAGGACGGCAACCAGCAGGATTCCGAGAAAAAGCAGCACACCCCATCTCCTGTGGTGCTTATGCTGCTGCTTGTCTTCTGCGCAGCTGATCATCGGAATGGCGGCCAGCACCGGGAAAGAGGTCTCCCTGGCCAGGATTTCCACATTGCGGACCGATTCATCACTGAATTCCATCAGGGCTGCCCCGGCAACTCCCGCACCTATACCAAGAACAATGCCGATGAGCAGAATGGCCAGCCGGTTCGGTTTTTCCGGCTTTTCCGGCAACCTTGCCGGATCAATGAGGGTAAAACGTTCACCTTTCTGATCCTTTTCCAGGCCATAGGCAACATTGGCCTCCATCAGCTTCTGGGACAGATCGTCAAATTTCGTCTGCCTGTTTCTCCGCTCCGAAAGAAGGGCGTTGTACGTCTCCTCGACCCCCGGAGTTGCTTCAATCCACTTATTTAAATTGTCCTCGTTTTTCTGCAGATCAGCATCCTGCCGCTTTACTGATTCTATCTCGGCCTGTACACCGGCAATTTGGGAGGACAAGCTGATGTAGGCCGGATTATCCGGCACGGCGCTGAGACTGGCCTTCTCGCCGGAAGATATGTTCTTGGTAAGTTTCTCAATTTCCAGTTTGGTTTTAATCACATCAGGATACTGCTCAGTAAAGCTTGACTCAAGCCTGTTCAACTCAAGCTTTAACGCTTCAAGCCTCTTGATATCCTCCATCCCCATTTGGGGGGAGAGATTGGCAAGCTCTGACTGCAGAGCGCCTTCCCGTTCCTTTAACGAACGGAGCTGCTCACTAAGTCTTTCTATGGAGGTCTGGACGTTATGGCGGCTCTGCAGATTCACCTGTAGAACCTCCGGCAACTCATTGATATGCCCCTCCTTGAATTCGGCAATTTTCTGCTCAATCTCATCCAGATTCTTTTTTACCTTTGCCCGCTCATCCCCAAGAAAGGACGTTGCTTCCATGGCCTGACGCTCGCGCACCTGCAGGTTTTCCTCGAGAAACAGCGAGGCGAGGATATTGGCAACTTTCTGCACCGTAGCCGGATTTTCCTTGGCCTCGTAGGACAGGGTAAAGGCAATGGTGGCCGTGGCAGGACGACCCGTTTTCCGGTCGACAACTTCCGCGCTTATGTAGTCAAGGCTGATATCCTCCCGCATCTCTTCGATAACTTCTTCCGTTGTCGCCTTTTCCCGCAAATCCTTGTATAAATCGAGACGGGTGATAATTTCCAGCAGACGGCTGGTGCTCATGATCCGCTGATGGATTGACTGCAGACGCTGCTCTGCGTAACTGGTCACCGTGGACATAACGAAATTATCGGGAATTTCCTGCTCTTCAATCAAAATTGTGGAAACAGATTGATAAACCGGCGGCAGGATCAAGGCAACAGCCGCAGAAATCAGCATCACAATGACCGCGGGCAGAACCAAGCTCCATTTACGACGCTTCAGAACCGCCAGATAATCATTCGGCGACATTTCATGCTCTTCCATCTGCTCTCCTTTCAACTGAAATCATAACTAAAGCTCTTCATGTGTCATTTTTCTATATAAGGCCCCTATGCCATACCCTACTCAACAACCGGATATTTATAGGTCAATTTGACAAACACCAGATTGCGATGTATTTCGTGATCAGTCTCCCTGTAGTCAATCACGGTATAGCTATATGCCGCCTCACAAAAAATCAACGGGTTGAACTCATATTGCAATGAGGGAGTGAGCGTCGTGGTCAGCTCATTAAGATCGCCGACAAACGCCGCATCGCGGTCAGCCTTGTTCAGGTAAGTGTTAATGCCCAAGCGGACAGAAGACCTGTCACCGATACGGTGTTTGAGGGCAAGAACCAGGCCGGTCCGCTTAGTGGCGCCGTCACGTCCGCTTGATCCGCTCACTTCATGGGAAATATTCATTTCCGCGGTGGTCAATTCCTCATTATATGTCAGGGTGAACTGTCCGCCCAGGCCGTTATCGTATGAGGTATCGCCCGTTCTCTTCTCAATGCCCTCAGTATACCTGGGGCCGATATCAAAAACATAGCTCAATTTTTCGCTGAACTGCCGGCTGAAGCCTGCTGTCACACTGTAATTATCCACCTTGGAGCTGTAAAAATCATAATGGGCATAACGTCCGTAGAGCCTGGCGGCGGTTGGTTTCGTCAGATCAAGACTTCTAGTTAAGCCGACAAGAATATTCTGCCCGGTAAACTCGTCTGTATCACTTATTTCAAACTGATCGTCCTGATAGGAGTAAGAGGTGAAGAGAGCGGTTTTTTCCGAGGCCTGATAATCAGCGGAACAGGAGTAGTCCTGCCGCCTCCTGACATCGCTGGTAAAAACATAACCGGTTACATCAAGATCACGATCAGCTCGGGAATCGACAGAGTAACCCGCATCAGCAGCGAGTCTTACATGCTGATTCAGCTGATATTTAAGGCTGCCTTTATAATACTCTTCTATGTCGTTTAATTCGTTGTAATCCGCATAGGCCAGGCCGTCAAACCGCGTTACAAGATTTGCCGTCAGCAATTCCGTGCGCTCCCGCATTTCCAGACCCACCGAGGCGGTGGTAATGAAATCATCCTGCTCGGTATCGTCACTGAAAAAGATGTTGTCATTGTACTCCTCGCGAATCGAGGCATTGGGTATGACTCTGAAATCGTCAGCCATGCCGTCCTGGGCAGCCAAGAGCAGAAAGGCAAGAAGGGGAAGAGCGGCAAGCTTTCTCATGGGACCACTACCACATCTCCACGGCGGAGCCTGATGTTCTGTTGCAGATTCTCACCGGCTGCAACCTCGTCATAATTGAATTTGTAAATCGTCGTGTCTCCCCACTCCTCACGCATAACGGTAATTTTTTCGCGTTTGGCAAACGGATTAAGCCCGCCGGCCATGGTAAGCGCCTGCAGCACATTCACATTTGTGCTGAGCAGAAACCGGCCCGGATTATTAACCCTGCCGACAACATATATCAGCATGCTGTTTACCTGATGCACGATAACGGTCAATACAGGATCAGGAACAAACTGGGAAACCTTTTGCTTGATTTCCTCCTTAAGCTGGGAAACAGTCTTTCCTTCAGCGATGACCTGACCGATCAACGGAAAGGAAATTGTGCCGTCAGGCAGCACGACAACGGTTTTGGTCTGGGCTTCATCCTTCCATACGGAAATATCCAGCACATCGCCGGCACCTATCAGATATGGATCTCCTGTTACCAGGGGAGAATCTTCCGCGCCCCACAACGGGGTGGCGGCAAACATCAGCAGACAGATACCGCACACCAAACTGAGCAATCTTTTCATCGCACTCCTCATAAAAAAACAATAGGATGGTCAGGGATATGGCAAACAAACCTGATTTAGCATAGTTAGGTTATCGGTGACAAGAAAATTCTGGCACCGCGCCAAAACCCATGCAGTATCTTTTTACTTCAAGCTTTTTAACAACGCCCTTGCTTGGTCAATACCGTTAAAATTCTGCCCGCTGTTAACCGCATCCAGCAGATGCTGCCGGGCTTCCCCTTTGCGGTCCATCTCAGCAAGCACTACGCCCAGGTGATAGTTTAAAATAGCATTTGCCGGGTCTGCGCTCTGCGCCTGGCTTATTATCTCCGCAGCACGATGGGAATTTCCCATTTTATAGTAAACCCAGCCCAAGGTGTCCATCAGCTCAGGCTCATTGGGCCGCACCTCCTGGGCCTGCTGAACGAGCTTCAAAGCTCTTTCCAGATTTTCCGGACTGGAGGCGTATTCGCTGAGCAGAAAGGCCAGATTATTTGCCGCCGGCCAGAACTTGTCATTCTTGGCCAATGCCCGCTCATAGACGTCCATGGCCTTGTCATATTTCCCGGTCTGCTCATAAAGCATGGCAAGGGAAATATAGGTTTCCGCTCTGTTTGGATCAACCTCCAATGCCTGTTCGAATTTGGCAATGGCTTCCTCAGGCTTGCCTTTCAGGACATAGAGGGCTGCCAGGCTGTTATGCGGGGTAAGCCACTCCGGATTCAATTCAATAGCCCTGGCAAAGGCCTTCTCGGCTGGGCCGAAATCCTTGCGGGTCAGATAAACCCGGCCCAGCAGATTATGGGTAAAGGCATCCTGTGGGTTTTCCGCGATCCTCTTTTCACAGAGAGCAATGGCCTTATCAAATTGTTTCTCAACAAGGTAAACCTGCGCCAGAGCGGAAATCAGCGGCAGGGAATTCTTGTTTAGTCCATACCCTTTCTCGAGAAGTGCGACAGCGTCCTTCTTTTGCCCTTTTTTCCACATCAGATTGCTGAGGCGTAAATAACCGATGGGGTTATCGGGAGCCATGGCAATAATTTTTTCATATTCCCCCCTGGCTGCATCCATTTTCTGCCCGATGACATAAAAATCACCAAGTGCGGCCCGAACCTGCCAATCGTCTCCGTGCTTGGCAAGAAACCCCTTGATTGTTTCTTCCGCCGCGCCGGCATCCTCTTTCACTATGTAATACTTGACAAGTCGCTGTAAAATCTCGCGGGAATCCGGGTTTGCACCCAGCCCCTTTTTCAATGTTTCCCCTGCCAGTTCAATCTGCTTGTTCATAAAATGGGCTTCGGCCAGGCGCAGATAGGCGGGCACATTTTGTGGCTGCTCCGTGACGATGACCCGGAATTCAGACACAGCGCTCTCTCCATCCCCCTTTAACAGAAAAATGTTTCCCTTGGTAAAATGGCCATCTATACTTTTCGGATTTTCTTTCAGCACCTCGTCCGCCATGGAAGACGCCCTGTCAACTTCCCCGCGCTTGAGATAAATCTTGGCCAGTACATTTTTTGCCTGAAGGATGACGGGAGCAGCAGGGTCGCTTTCAAGGGTAAGACACTGCTCCAGCAGTTTAACAGCCTCATCAATCTTGTTGTCATTAAGATAGAATTCACTGAGCTGGAAACGGACCAGGAAACTTTTCGGCAACTGGCTCAACGCCTTAATCAACGTTTCTTCGGCCAGTTCTCTCTCTTTTTTTGCGGCATAGAATTTGGCCACTTTCAATGGCGCCTCTTCCTCTGCCGGCACTTTCCCGAGAAGTACGTTCAGAATCCCTGATGCCCCATCCTTATCGCCCTGATCCCATTGCAGGCTGGCAAGAGTCAATTTGTGATCCACATTATCAGGCTCGATTTCAATGATTTTCTTATAGACTGCAACAGCCTCATCAATATTCCCCTGCAGAGCGGCCACCCTGGCGAGAATAATATGTAAATTTACCTCTTTCGGGTTAACCTTCAGCCCCTCTCTGACCAAATCCAGCGCCTTGTCCCTTTCACCCCGATGGTCATAAATCGAGGCGAGCAGAAGATAGGTTTTCGGCTCGGTGACACCTTTTTCGAGCAGCACTTTCAAGATTTTTTCCGCCTCGTCGGATTTTTCAAGCCGAATAAGAATCGCGCTTTTTAACTGCAGGGCCTCCGTATTTTCCGGCTCCTTTTCCAGCACCACATCTACTTTTTCCTGAGCCTGCTCGGGATTTTTTGCCGCAAGCAACAGCTTGCCCAGTTCAAGCTGGGCAACGGTCATGTTCGGATCAAGCTCGACCGCCTTGGACAACGCGCCATAAGCGCCTTGGAGATTGCCTTCCTTGAGATCCGTCAGAGCCAGATAATAATAGGCTTCTGCAAAATTCAGGTCGATCTGGATGGCATTTTTCAACTCCAGACGGGCCTTGACATAATCGCCCTGTTCGTATAGAGCTTTACCCTTTTCAAAGAATTTGGCCTTCTTCTTTTCCGGGCCACCGCACCCGGCAGTCGTGAATAAAACGAAAAAGATTAGAAAGATAGCAACTATTTTACAGGAACGATTTACCATTTTTTCCCTCAAATTTATTTAACAGTTTGAAAATATTATTTTTAAGTTAATACTTTACTACTTGAAATCCACTTTTTTCAATACCTTTTCTTGTAGAAAGCATTTTAAAACTGTATTTTATAATCACTCAATACTTGATGGTCTCGTAAAAAGTCGAAATTTCTCGTTTTTCGTCATTCCGGCCGCCGCGAAGCCGAGAGCCGGAATCTAGTATTTTCAATGAGTTAAGTACTCTCTGGACCCCGGTTTTCACCGGGGTGACGACTTTTTACGAATGCATCAATACTTCATATATTAATTCATATTTTCAAAATTCTGAAAATTTTATTCCGTGAAACTTTATCGACCAAAATCCTTTCCCATTCTGCTGCTGGCTGGTTTTGTTTTTGTCGTCCTGCCTCTCCTGGCCGCTTTGGCAAGTTCTGCATATTTCATGGAAAAAATGGCCGTCCACAGCACGCGGGCCGTATTCTGGTCGGCTGATTCCGCCAGGGACAGCCGTTCGCTGTTTGAGCAGCTTATTGAACAGGAACGCCAGGCTCGCATCTACGACATCTTTGCCGAACCTAAAAACCTGCAGGGTATTCAGGAAAAACATGAAAAAATCCAGGAAATCCTAAACAATCTCGCCGCGTTTCCTTTTGCAGACACTGTCAAAAACAAAATCAGAAAATTGAAGACACAGGAAAAGACACTTTTCAATCTCATAACCGATGCCGGCCAAAAAAAAGAAAGGAAAAAGACCCTTGATAATTACAGAGAACTTAATATCCTGGCCCAGGAAATACAGGAAGCCAGTTACAATCTGATGTTTCAGGAAACAGAAAATCTGCAGAAAGAGGCTTTCCGCTACCAGAAAATGATGTTCTGGCTTACTTCCATCCTCTTTTTTGTCAGCCTCATGCTCATTTCCATCTTTGCCTATCTGCTTATCCGACCGATACGCCAGATCGACAAAAGCATCCTCAGACTCGGTGAAGGCGATTTTGCCACACCGATTTCCGTCTCAGGGCCGAAGGATCTGGAATTTCTGGGCACAAAGCTCGACTGGCTCAGAGAAAGACTGGGCGAACTTGAGAAGGAAAAAAACAAGTTCGTGGCCCACATTTCCCATGAATTGAAAACCCCTCTCGCATCAATCCGCGAGGGGACTGGTCTTCTCAGTGAAGAGGTGGTCGGCCCCCTGACCTCCCAGCAAAAAGAAGTGGTCAAAATTTTGGCCAACAACAGCAGACTTTTGCAAAAACTCATCGAAAATATTGTTAATTTCAATATGGCCCAGGTCCGTTATCGTCCCCCGCAAAAAAAACATTTTGCCTTGGACCAGCTTATTTGCGATGTTGTGGAAGACCATAAACCGATACTTCTCGCCAACGATTTACACTTGCACCAGAATCTGATGCCAACGTCAATTAACGGAGACATTGACCAGATCCGTACAGTAATTGACAACATTCTTTCCAATGCCATCAAACACTCGCCAACCACCAGCGACATCACCATAAACTTGAAAACAGATATGGAAACGGCTATTCTAGATATCAGTGACTGTGGACCCGGTGTCCCTGAGGAAGAGCGGTCAAAAATATTCCGTCCTTTTTTTCAGGGGCAGACAGCCCAGAAAGGAAGAGTGAAAGGCACCGGTCTTGGGTTGGCAATTGCCAGAGAATATATGGCTAATCACCATGGGACGATTGAAGTACTACCGGACGAAGGAAATGGCGCACATTTCAGATTATCTCTCCCTATTGAGGAAATAACATGATAAAATACATCCGCAGGACAATTTTTCTCCTGTTTTTTTTAATCCTGTGCATGCTTATTGCAAGTTGTAATCCACAACCGACGTACATCATTGTACCGGAAAACCAGAAAGTTGCGGTAAAGACTCTGCATCCACCCTCAGAGGAGATCCTGATCTGCCTGAATTTCAGCCTTGGCCTTTCTGCTGAGCAGCTTGAAGAAGAGTTTATCAAACAGAAGGAAGCGTTCATTGCTGAAAGCACTGATGAAAAGAGGTCCAAGCTGATCTGCCTGAGCCTTGCACGTATGGACAAGCCTGACTCTCTGGAATACGCACAGGAGCTGATGAAAGATATGCAACAAATTGACACAGCACGCTACCCGGACATCAAAGGCCTTGCAGCTCTCTTTAATTACTTTCAGCATCTGCAGGAAAAAAGGATTGCTGAAGTAAGCAGAGCGCAAAAACAGGTTTACGAACTGAAGAAAAAACTTGAAGAACTGAAAAGCATTGATGAAATTATTCAAAATCGCAAGGATGCCCAATAAACCAAAAATACTGCTGGTTGATGACGATACAGACCTGCTCAGCCTTTTCACCATACGTTTGCAGAGTCAGGGATTTGAGGTAGAGACTGCTGAAAGCGGAGAGCAGGCTCTTTCCCGCATTCCTCTCATCAATCCACATGTGCTGATTACCGATCTGCGGATGGGAGAAATGGATGGCATTGCCCTGTTTGAGGCCGCCCGTCGCATGAACAGTTCCTTGCCGGTCATCGTCATTACAGCGCACGGATCCATTCCCGATGCCGTTGAGGCAACCAAACATGGTGTTTTTTCCTTTCTGACGAAACCAGTTGACAGCCAGAAGCTGATCCAGGAGATCAACTCCGCCCTGACCCTGAGCGGTGCAGGCCTGCATGAAAATAAGCAAACGGACGAAGAGGACTGGTGCAGCAACATTGTCTACAAGAGCAGCGCCATGGCCAATCTCCTGCAGAAGGCCAAGCTTGTCGCCCAGAGTGATGCCAGTGTGCTTATTCTCGGAGAAAGCGGTACAGGCAAGGAAGTCCTTGCAAACGCCATCCACAAGGCCAGCACCAGATCAGCAGGCCTTTTTGTCGCAGTCAATTGCGCCGCCATTCCCGAGGCTCTGCTCGAATCGTAACTATTCGGCCACACAAAAGGTTCTTTCACCGGGGCATCAAAGAATTATGACGGTCTTTTCAAAAGTGCCAACCACGGCACTCTGTTTCTCGATGAGATTGGCGACATGCCGCTTTCCCTTCAGGTGAAACTGCTGCGGGTGCTGCAGGAAAAGCAGGTGCGCCCGGTTGGTTCTACAATAACAGTGGATGTGGATGCGCGGATTATTTCCGCCACCCATCGCAATATTGAGGCGGCTGTGAAAGAAAATACTTTCCGGGATGATCTTTTTTATCGCCTTAATGTGGTGAGCCTTGAGATTCCACCGTTGCATAAACGGCGGGAAGACATTCCACTGCTGGCCCACTATTTTGTCAAAAAAATCACCGCACAAACCCCCAAGGAAATACGGGGATTCTCCCCATCCGCCATGAAGCTTCTCATGGAGGCATCATGGCCGGGCAATATTCGGCAGCTGCAGAATGTGGTGGAACAGGCGGTCGCCCTTTCATCCTCACCACTTATTACTGAAAATCTGCTGTCCGATGCCTTAAAGCAAAAATCTAAAAAAATTCTGCCCTTTGCCGAAGCACGTCGTATTTTTGAGCAGGAATATCTCGTGCAGTTGCTGCAGACAACCCAGGGAAACGTCACCGAAGCAGCGCGGCAGGCCAAACGCAACCGTACCGACTTCTACAAGCTGCTCAACCGCCACCATATCGTTCCCAGTCTTTTCAAAGATTGATTCTAATTCTTTTGCATTCTTAGCTCTCCTTGGTTAAACTGCCTTCATAATTGATGCTCTCGTAAAAAGTCGAAATTCCTCGTTTTTCGTCATTCCGGCCGCCGCGAAGCCGAGAGCCGGAATCCAGTATTTTCAATGAGTTAAATACTCTCTGGA
>Ga0180007_10000623_pt1 | contig 56265 bp, 41 predicted proteins | sample MM_PC_MetaG_FD_121122 | JGI IMG/M metagenome (GOLD analysis project Ga0180007, IMG submission 121122) | Groundwater microbial communities from the Aspo Hard Rock Laboratory (HRL) deep subsurface site, Sweden - MM_PC_MetaG | ecosystem: Environmental > Aquatic > Deep subsurface > Groundwater...
AAAGCAAAATATATACCAGGAATTTATTATTCAATTGATTGTTTTAGCATCAGTCATTTGAGTCTTGCAATATACTATAATGTATATATTATTTGTTTTTATAATCAAGCTGATAATTAGATTTATATCACTATGTATTCATTAAACACTGTACCGTTATGGAGTCAAATACATGAATATAAGAAATAAATTTCTTAACTATTGTATAAAACAAATAGAGGTTGCGTTAAAGCTTAAAACCATTTGCGTTCATATATGATGTACGTTATATTATTTGAAAAATAAGGCATTAGAATATATGTGATATCCACTCTTCAAAAAAACCATTGATGATAGAAAAATCATAACCTGAAACAGCGAGTGCCATCTTTGATATTTGAAGCTATTTGACCATTTAGCCTCGTTAATTACAGCATAATTTATCGTATGAAAAAAAATATGCACTTTCGGGGCAAATCATACCCGTTTCCCAGACTGGAGTCTGTGAACAGCGTTTTTTTTATTCACCGCTAGCTCCCGGTGGTCGATAGAGTACACGAAGATCACGAAGCAATTGCCTCCGTGAGAGATGTGTTTTTTGGTGAGGAGTTGCACCTCCACCTCGTTCCCAGGCTCTTGCCTGGGAATGCATACATGGAGGCTTTTGCCTCCAAAGGCATGGCTGGAGCCATGCGCGACATACACTCCCAGGCAGGAGCCTGGGAGCGAGAAGAAAAAGCCTCGTCTCTCACAGAGGCACAGAGATCACGGAGATAAGGCTAAAAGCTTGGTAATGATAATTTTTTCTTTGTGGTCTTTGTGCCTCTGTGAGAAAAATTTCTGTGCATCCCCCAAGGGGGATGCACACAGTTTAAGGCCTACCCATAAATCAGGAGCCTGGGAGCGAGAAGAGTGCGGCAGGAGCCGAATAAATACTCCTGTGAATATATACAATATAACATATCTATTTTTACTATCCACTGTGTAAAAAAATAACTATTAGATAAAATTTTATCATAAGCAAAAATTACTTTTAACAAAGATAAATCAATGGAGATCGTGATATGTTCACAGGCCAGCGTTTTTCAGGATATGACATCATTGAAACCATTGAAGAAACGAAAGGTGCGATCTTTTACCGGGGGCAAAGGAGCATCACGAATGAAACTGTGCTTATCCAGGAACTGAAGACACGTGCACCTTCGCCATCTGAGATGGCCGTATTCATGCAAGAATACAAAACACTTAGCACTGATCATTTCCATGGCGTTGTCCCTTATGTGGATCTGATTGAAACACGGAACAGCCTGGCGATCATCCAGGAAGATTTTAATGGCACCCCTCTTGGCAACGTGGTTTCGAATAAGCAATCACATTTGATATTTTTTCTGGACATTGCTGTGGACATTCTTGAAACCCTTGGTCAGCTTCATCCCAAAAACATCATTCATAAAAATATCACACCCCAAAGTATTCTTATTCACCCAAAGACAGGGACCGTCAAACTGACCCACTTCGGTTTTATTCCCACCCTGACCCATGAGAATGATACACTCCATGATCCGTTTGTCATCCGCAATACCCTGACCTACTTTTCACCGGAACAGACCGGACACATGAACAGACCCATTGACTACCGGACGGATATTTACTCCCTGGGAATTGTCCTCTATGAACTGCTTACGGGTTCACCTCCCTTTGTCATGGATAACCCCATGGAAATGATCCACGCACACATGGCCCGTTTGCCTGTACCCCCCGATCAGGTCCGGCCGAATGTGCCCCATATCATTTCCGAAATCATCCTCAAACTGTTGTCCAAAAATCCCGAAGACCGATATCAAAGCTGCCATGGAGTCGCAGCCGACCTTATGGAATGCCGAGAACAGCTGAAGAACAGGCAGGCCATAGAATCTTTTCCCCTGTGTACCCATGACATCTCTTTGCAGTTCAACATCCCCCAGATCCTGGTTGGTCGTGATAAAGAAGTGGCTTTGCTCATGGCCGCATTTGATCGAATCAACACAGGTGAAAAGGAGCTGGTTCTGGTGGGAGGCCTTCCCGGTATAGGTAAATCAGCTTTAATCAACGAAATCCGCAAACCTGTGGTTGCGAACAAGGGGTATTTCAGTTCCGGGAAATTTGATCAATTCACCCGGGATATCCCTTACAGTGCTCTCATTCAGTCTTTCAAGGGGATTATCCACCAAATTCTTGCCGAGGGTGATAAAAAAATAGCCCAGTGGCAAAAAAGAATACGTGCTGCCCTTGGCCCCAACGGGAAAGTCATGACCGACGTGATTCCGGCTCTTGAACTTTTAATCGGCCCCCAACCGGAAATCCCGACCCTGGATCCCGAAGAATCTAAAAACCGTTTCAATTATGTTTTTCAGAATTTAATAAACAGTCTTGCCTGTCAGGAACATTCCCTTGTGATTTTTCTGGATGACATGCAATGGGCCGATGCCGCAAGTACAGAACTCATCCGGACAGTGATCACCCATCACAGTACCCGACATTTCCTGCTGATCTGTGCTTACAGGAGTAACGAAATCGGACCGGCCCATCCGTTTATGATGACCATTGACGACATTAAAAAAACCAAGATCCCGGTTCATGATCTAAGCCTGGGCCCAATCTCCCTGACCCATACCAACCGTTTGGTTTCCATTGCGCTGCGGTGCAACATAGACAACACACCACCCTTATCAGAGATGATTCATCAGAAAACAGGTGGAAATCCTTTTTTTGTTATTCAGTTCTGCAAATCCCTCTACGATCTGGGTTATCTGGAATCAGACCCGGCCATAGGCGTGACATGGGATTTGGACCGCATCAACCGGATGCAGGTCACAGAGAATGTGGTCGACCTTATGGCCGATAAAATTTCAGCTCTTGAAGAAAACACCCGAAACATTCTTATGACATGTGCAGCCATGGGAAACCAGTTTAATCTTGAGACACTTGCCATGGTTTCCGGTCAATCACTGGAACAAACCCTTGACGACCTGACCGGTGCCCTGAGGGAAAATCTAATCGGCATGCATAAGGATATCTTTCGATTCCAGCATGATCGGATCCAGGAAGCGGCGTATTCATTGATACCTGAAGATAAGCGAGCCGGTATCCATCTGGTCATCGGTAAAAACATGCTTGAAAAAACGGCGACAGAAGATTTTACCGACTCTGTTTTCCAGATCGCAGATCATCTGAACCAGGGACAATCACTGATCCAACATCCTGAAGAAAAGATTCAACTTGCCGAATTAAACCTCACGGCCGGTGAAAAAGCCAGAAATTCAACTGCCTACAAATCCGCCATAGCCTACCTTTCCCATTCTGTTTCTCTCTTGCCTGCCAACCACTGGGAAACCCATTATGACATGAGCCGCACCATCCATATGAAACAACTGGAATGTCAGTCACTCAGCCTGGACCTGGCCTCTGCCCTTGCGACCTTTCAAACAATTGTTCAGCACACCCGCGGAAATACAGATATTGCCAATGCATACAACCTGATGACCTATCTGTATACCATCCAGGGGGATTATGAAAAAGCACTTCGTCTTGGAATAGAAGGCATGTCCATCGTGGGGGTCCGTATCCCCAAGTCACCCGGTAATCTCAAAGTTTTGTGGCAACTGATCAGAATGCGCTGGTTTTTTGGAAATACCCGGATAGAGGACATACCGGATATTCCCTTTGTTACTGACCCTGAAATCATTGCCTATACCAATCTTGCAGTAAGCACGACAACCGTGGCATATTACGTGGATGCAAATCTTTTCACCTATATCGTGGTTAACGGCGCCAGCATCATTCCCAGATACGGAAACTGCGAAATCACTCCCTTTGCCCTTAACGCCATCGGCTCCATTCTCGGTTCCATTGGTTTATATAAACAGGGATTTCGCTTTGGTGAAACGTCTTTAAAAATGATGGACAAATTCACCCATTACCCTCAACGGGGACGTGTTTTGTATCTGTTTTCCCTGTTCATACTCCATACCCGCAAACATGGGAAATACTGCATTGAAAATTTCAGGAAATCGTTTACTCTCTGCCTTGAAGCCGGTGATCTGATCTTCAGTCTTCACAGCATCAGCATGAGAGCAACCTATCGCATCATGCTTGGAGACAACCTTGAAGATATCCTGTCCGAATATGTTCACTATGAAAATTTCCAAAAAGAGGGAAAAGATCCTTTTACAATGCATATGTACAAGGATAACATTCAGTTATGCCGATGCCTTCAAGGATTGACACCCACACAGGGACGGATGGATGAACAGGCGTTTGATGAAGAAAATGCCCTTGAATACTATCGAACGGAAGACAACCTGATCGGAGTATTCTTTTTCCGTCTGCACCAGTTAAAACTACGCTATCTTTTTGGGGAATTTGATGAATGTCTGGAGTATTTCGAAGAACTTCAGCATCTTCTGAAATGTAAGATCGCAATTGGCGCCATGCATATACCTGAATTTGTACTTTATCACTCCTTGGTCATTGCGGCGGTATACCCTAAGGCATCGTGGCCGGATAAACTAAAATTTTACACCAGGCTTCGAGTCAATCTGGCCAGAATGAAAAAATGGGCCCATCATTGCCCGGATAATTATCATCACAAATACCTCCTGATTCTGGCTGAAATGTATCGTTTGAAAGGTAAGCGAGCAAAAGCTGTCAAGCATTACCGCCTTGCCGTACAATCTGCATTTAAATACGGATACACGCAGAATAAGGCCATAGCCAACGAGAGGCTGTCAACCTATCACCTTGAATCAGGGGAAAACGATCTGGCCACCCACTATCTCAGAGAAGCATGCCAGGACTTTGAAAAGGCTGGCTATACAGCCAAAGTGAACCAGTTACGTGAATCCTATCCCCTTATCATGAAAAACATTCATCCCAAAAACGATCTAAACGGGAAAACCACCCACGACCTCATCGATCTGGAAACCATCATGCAGATCTCCCAGGCCATTTCCGGTGAAATTGTTCTGGACAAGCTCCTGAGATTAATCATGGATATTACCATGAAGCGAGCCGGTGCCGGACGGGGTTTTCTCTTATTGGAAAATGAGGGGCACTTGTATGTGGAGGCTGAAAGTGACATTACGCAAAAAGAGGTCTTTGGGCTTAAATCAATTCCCATTGAAAATCATGAGGGATTTGCCAGGAGCGTTGTCCATTATGTTGCCCGTACACAGAAACCTCTTCTTTTGAGCAACGCGGCAGCCACAGGTGATTTCACCCTTGATCCCTACATCCTGGACCATCAACCCCGATCCATTCTTTGTTTGCCGATTCTAAACCAGGGCCGTCTTTCTGCAATCATCTATTTTGAGAACACACTTACGGCAAACGCATTTAAACCGGATCACGTAGAGCTTCTGGGCCTTTTATCTGCCCAGGCAGCTGTGGCCATTGACAATGCCCGTCTTTATGAGAACCTTGAGGAAAAGGTCAGCCAAAGGACGAATGAGCTCAACATGACCCTTCAAACCGTTGAAAACGCAAACCGCCAGATCATGGGAAGCATTAGGTATTCCGCCATGATCCAGCAGTCACTTCTTCCTGATCCTGAAATGATCCACACCCATCTTCCGGGAAGTTTTTTTATCTGGATACCCAGAGACATTGTGGGAGGAGATATCTATCACTTCGAGGCCCAGGAAGACCGCTTCATTATAGCCGTTATCGACGGCACCGGACACGGCGTACCCGGTGCATTCATGACCATGATTGCCAGCTCAGGGTTGCGGCGAATCATCAAAGAGGAAAATGAATTCAATCCGGCGCTCATTTTAAAAAAACTCAATGTGTTTGTAAAAACGACCCTGCAGCAGGACAAGGATAATGCCCATTCCGATGATGGCCTGGATGCGGCCATATGCTGTTACTCGGCCCGAACCGATACCCTGGATTTTGCAGGAGCCCGACTCCCTCTATACCTGGTAAAGGATAATTTGATCCAAAAAATCAAAGGGGATCGAAAAAGCCTTGGATACATTTCGTCAAACCTTGACCATGACTATACACGCCACACAATTCATCAGGTCAAAGGCTCCCATATTTATATGCCCACAGACGGATACTCAGACCAACTTTGTGCTCCCCCCACCGAACGTTTCGGCAACGGACGTTTCACAAAACTGATTCTCGATCATCATCAAAAACCCTTTGAAGAACAAAAAGAAATCCTAATGAACGCCCTTGACCTTCACAGAGGAGGTCAGTCCCAGACCGATGACATCACCATCGTGGGGTTCACCGTATAAGCGGGACAAGCAAACAGGTATTATTTTTGTTTTTCTCGCTCCCAGGCTCCTGCCTGGTGTATACCTCATGGCTTAAGCCATGCCTCTAAAGGCGGTAACTCCGAACCAAAAAACATATCTCTCACAGAGGCACAAAGATCACAGAGGGATATCTAACAGCACCCAATCCCCCAACCCATTTGTGTGTCGGGGCGAAGCCTTGGCAAAGACCGGCACAGCTTTTAAACTCGTCCCCGCGAAGGCGGGGAGCTGGCCCTCAAATAGCCGCGCTTCATTGTAAAACTGTTTTTGTTTGGTCAGTTTTAATCCCTTCAAACAAGGGCACGGCGCGCCGTGTCCCTACAGTGTACGAACGGTATAGCTCAATCAATTGACTCCGGTCACCTTATAGTTTCTAATCCATCACCGGTATATAAATAACGTCATTATAAATTTCCAAACGCAAATTTATAGTTCTCCATGCTCATATTTTTCCCCCAGGCTGTTCCACAAATCCAGAAACCCGAGACGGTAAAGGAAATAGGAGCTAAGGGATTTTAAATTTGTTTCTTTGCGTTCAAAGTTCAGCGTTTCCACGGCACCGTGTTTATTCGGACTGTTTCTGTTCAGATTCTTGGTCAGGCCGTTGCCCACATAATCCTGATTGTTGCCAATAGTATCGTGCATTTCCATTCTGGTTGCGAGCAGCTTTTGTTCAGTCTTGTTCAGGTCAGTCGTTGTCAAATATTTTTTAAAACTCTTGGTATCCTTAGACCATTGATCAGGTAAATATTTGCTTTCAACCGCAGCCGCGTGGTGTTCAGCGTATTTTGCCTGAAACTCCGGTGTCATGGCAGTATCAGTAAATGTTTTTGGAAAATCAAGGGGCAACTCGGTATTTGCAAACTCGCTGACCTTTTCAAAGGTGGCAGGTACGCTTTTGACACCGCTCAGGGGCATGGATTTTTCCGTATCCACCACTACCAGGACATACTCTTTCTTGGAGTTATAGTCCAGTCCCAGTTTTTCGCTGATCAATCGGGGATCGGTATCGCCGTCTTCGATCTGGTCAAAGCTGGTTGACCAGTATTTGGAGCCTTTACCGGTTGTTCCTTCCATCAATGGCCCCATGGTACCGCTTAAGGGGACTGCCTGGGAGTCTTTGTGCTGTAGATGTGTTTTTTCCATGAACCGGGCCTGAAACCGTTCATCACCCACATTGCTGTCCCAGGCTATGCCTGGGATTTTTTATACTCACCATGAAGGTCATGAAGGACATGAAGTTTAGGGTGGAGATGTTTTCTTTTCCTCATGAACTTTATGCTCTTCATGGTAAACTTTTTTTTCTTTTTTTAAACCACCCGTTCGCGTAGCTCACTGAAGGACACGAAGAGCGCAAAGAAAACAAATAATTTTAGTTAGTTATTTGATTATTTCTTTAACTTCCAGCAAAAAAAACTAAATTTTAAGAGATAATAGCACGGAGAAGGGCAAAAGGATTTCCCTGCCGAGGGGCCGCACTTTTGAAAAGTTTGCTCCGTCGTTATAATTTCTAATCCATCACCGGCATATAAATAACGTCATTTAAAAATTTCCAAATGCCGATTTATAGTTCTCCGCGCTCATATTTTTCACCCAGGCTGTTCCACAGGTCCAGGAATCCCAGGCGGTAAAGGAAATGATAGCTAAGAGAAAGTCTTGTGGGCATGTATGACATGTCGAATGCTAATGGGCTTTGGCGAGATCGGTTTACAATGCAATACCCATCAGTTGTGCTTTGCACACATAACATTTCGCCATCCACATCATCATCGGCACTGGTCATGGCTCCGGCATGCAATCCGCCTTCAGCTGGGGGCCTGCGAAAATCTTCCAGAGCCTTGGGGAACCAGCTCAAGGCTTTTAGTGGGAAATCGAATTGGTAGCACGAATATTTGACGTCGGCTTTGCGGTGTCGCATGTACGTTGCTAATACAGACAAATGGTCGTCACGTTTCACAAGCACATACAATTCTTCAGCTTCGGTGGTATCCAGACACCTGCCCAGCTCTTGGGCATCGGGCGGAAGCTGCTCATGATTAATGATCAAGGGCAAGGCATCCTGTACCGGGTATAATTGTATATAGGTCATATGGGTTTGAGTCCTTCAATGATTAAAATGGCTCCATTGTCGTTTAGGGATTTTAAATTTGTTTCCTTACGTTCAAAGTTCAGCGTTTCCACGGCACCGTGTTTATTCGGACTTTTTCTGTTCAGATCTTTGGTCAGGCCGTTTCCCAAATAATCCTGATTGTTGCCAATAGTATCGTGCATTTCCATTCTGGTCACAAGAAGCTTTTGTTCATCTTTAGTCAGATCTGTCGTTATTAAATAATCCCTGAAACCCTTAGTGTCCTTAGACCACTGATCGGGTAAATCACCACTTTCAACCGCAGCCGCGTGGTGTTCAGCGTATTTTGCCTGAAACTCAGGTGTCATGGCAGTATCGGTAAATGTTTTTGGAAAATCAAGGGGCAACTCGGTATTTGCAAACTCGCTGACCTTTTCAAAGGTGGCGGGTACGCTTTTGACACCGGTCAGGGGCATGGATTTTTCCGTATCCACCACAACAAGCACATACTCTTTCTTGGGGTTATAGTCCAGTCCCAGTTTTTCGCTGAGCAATCGGGGATCGGTATCGCCGTCTTCGATCTGGTCAAAGCTGGTTGACCAGTACTTGGAGCCTTTACCGGTGGACCCTTCCATCAATGGCCCCATGGTGCCGCTTAAGGGGACTGCCGGGGTGTCTTTGTGTTGCAGATGTGTTTTTTCCATGAACCGGGCCTGGAACCGTTCATCACCCACATTGCCGTGTTTTGCCATGTGAGAAAGCTCATCATCGGAATACTTGGGCTGATAACCCTGGGTTTTGATGTCTTTGCGTACGTTGTCGAGGCGCTTTTTCGCATCTGTCAGGGATAGTGGCGCCACGCCTTTGCAATTGGTAAATCGGTCTTTGGGCGCGGATGAAGCTTTTTGACCCGGCGCAAGTCGATCAGCCCTTTTTGGGGGTGATTGGGATTTTTTAAGGGGAGCAGGGCCGGTTTTCATCAGGTATGATCCCAGGGCTTCCGACGAATCCCAGGTATCCGAGGTTTCAAAGGGCGGGTCTTCCCATCGCCAGGTTATTTTCTGATATGAGAAAGACACGTCTTCCACACCCATGTCAAAGACAATGGATGTGATCCGTGCGTTTTCAAGTGTGATTGTATAAAAATGCTCCTCATGGCCCTGGGGATTATAACGGTATGATTTGACCAATACCTCGGATAAAACTTCAGATGATGCAAGGGCTTGATTGAGAAGGGGCGTTGACATATCTATTAATTTGGTGATTATCAAGGGGGTGTGTACACGCTTGCCGCCCTTTTCACCCGAGGGTATAATGATTTCATGAACAAAATAGTTTGCTAAAATTGTACCTTCCCGGCCTTTCATTTTACAGGACCCTTTGATGCGCCCCTGTTTCCCTCCTATGATTTCAACATGATGTGGTAAGTCCATGAACGCTCCTGCAATAATGTTTCCTGAAGAGTAATGAGTGTAAATTTAATGGTTAATAATTAAATCAACATTCCTTGTCAAGGAATTTATGGATTAATTTGTGATTTTTTCAGATTATAGAGATGGAGGCATTATGTTTATTCTTCAGGCACCACAACCAATTTTCCTATCTTTCTGTTTCTTCGTGTTCAACGGCCAACGGGAGCGGGTGGCTGGAAAAATGTATTCGTCCCAAGCCGGAGCCTGGAAACGAGTGGGACTTACCCCGTGAACAAATACCTCAATTATTTTATGGAACTTTTTTTAAAAATATGCAATTTTACCCATAATCAAGGGTTTATCGTGAAAAATCAGTCCGACAGGTTCCGGCTGATATATTTTTTCTCGCATCACTATGTCTTATTATAAAACATCACTATGTCTTATTACAAAAATTGATCATCCATTTTAGTCCGGACAAAAAAAGGAAGATAACAATGAACAGTATACTAAAAAAAACCGTGCTCACACTCCTCAGTATTTTATGTATTTCTGGCTGCACAAACGTTGCCACAGACAACAGTGACGATATTGATGCATTAAAAGCACATATGATTAAAAGTGACTCATCGATTAAAATTAATCCCATGGCCGAAACAGTAGCCAGCCTTATTGCAGATCCGACCCAGCAGCAAGAGATGCTTGACGAGGCAAAAGCACGATACGCCCAAATGGATATCAAGGATATCTATCTTGTGACCGGTGCCACATTCGAAAGCAATGAGACTGTTATTGGATCATTGGTTCATTTTAATAAAAAACTGACCCTTGATGAAGCCAAAGCGCAACTGGCAAAAGATGAGACGTTTAAAGACCAGCTCGTGGGAGTTTTCATGAATGGAAATTTTGCATTTTCAGTCGCGACACTGGATGGAAAAACAGTGACTCCGAAATCTGTTATCACCGCCTTTACAAATTTCAATTAACCGCTGGGGATTCATTGGTTAACGAATCTGTCACCCAGCCATTGGAAGGTATTTCATTATCTGAATTGACACTTGCCGGGCATGACAACAACGCCAGTCTGCTGAAGAGGTCATCGTGATGTCCCCCCTTTTGCTTTTTTTGACCGATTAAACCGAACCCTGTTCCATGTGACTTCGTGTCCTTCAGTGAGCTACGCGAACGGGTGGTTTAAAAAAAAGAAAACATCTCCACCCTAAACTTCATGTCCTTCATGACCTTGGTGAATAAAAAAGTTAAGTTTCCAGGCTTTGCCTGGAAACGAAATAAAGAAACGGTTTAACCACAAAGACACGAAAAAAGATAAAAGATTATCCCTGCCGGGGGCCCAAACATGAATTTTGGGATGAGTCACATGTCCGCTGTCGAGATGCAAGCACGGGCACGACGCATCGTGCCCCTACCCTCCCGATGATCTCACTCCGTGATCGTTGTGCCTCTGTGAGAGACGAGGCTTTTGGTGTGGTTAATAAAAACAATAAAAGCGGTTAAAAAAAGTATTTTTTCTTTAACCGCTTTTATTTTGTGTTCCCCTTCACCTTCCGAACAAACATATCAAAAAATATAACCGCCGGACGTCCTTACACATTCACATAGGTAAACTTCCATTGGCAACACACTTCATCCTCACATGTTCTGGGAGGCATCGTTATAATTTGCAAACGGATTTCCTTGCCCACCAGTCCCCTGCTGTACATTCCACAGCTATTACCGATAGCGGGCGGATCCAGCTCACAGGTCTTATTTATCATATCATCCGACCCACCCATGGTTTCCAGCATGGTTATTCCAAAACATGTATTGAAGGTATATATTCCGGTATTTTCATCCGGCATTTCGAAACGATTATCGAAGCTCGGCGGCTGGGCCGTAATGTCTACCTGTACGGCCTTCAGGAAGCCATCAATACCACTGCCCGACGTATTCAAATATTTCATCATGATGCTACGGGCCGCTTCCGCCAAGTCAACGCTCCAGACCACCGTTTGCATTGTAGTCCCCGCTGCATAGCTTCCGCCTTCTTCCATCATTTCCTGTACCTGATAGTGCAATATCGTATCCAGGTCGATCTTATGATACATTAAAAACATCCGGGAAAGCTGTTCCCGTGAGAAATCCGTAATTCTCAGATCGGGTCTGAACGGTCCGCTATAGTCATCCAGTTTAATATCCAACTCATCGGTGAGATCCCCTCTTCTATCCATCTTATCGGGGTCAATCAAAAGGTTTGGTTCCTCATCGCATTTGCTGCCGTTAATGCTGTAGTAAAGCTCCCATTTGCAACACACATGATCCTCGCTCAGTCGGGGAGGCATGGTCAGATTTTTCACTTTTATATATGGACTGTATTGTTTTGCAGCATTTTGGATAGCCCGGGGACATCTCTTCATACAAACGTCACGTAGCTCATCTGATCGTCCGGCTTCTTCATACTGCATGGCCAGCCCGCATCGATTGATCGTGACAATGCCTTGACGTTTCGTCGGCATTTCAAACACAACGTCGTTATAATGACTTGGAAGTGTATTCAACTCGATTTGCCATTGTTTCATGTAGGATTCAAGGTTATTGCCTTGGATGTTCATCGTCTTTTTGATCATATTGTGGACAAGCAAAATCATATTGGAACCCCAAATATTGGTTTCCATATCTATAAATGCTTCATGCCCATGGTTTTCAATAAAATATCCCCTGTAAGCTGTCATTATGGCGTTATGATACTCACTGGCCATCTGGTGAAACCGGCTTAGTCCAATATTTGAGAAATCCGTATACCTTAGATGGGGTCTGAACGGCCCGCTATAGTCATCCAGCGCCACGCCTGGAACGACATTTATTTCTGATCGTGTATCTTCCCCTAATACTCGTTTCACGTAATCAACGTCATCTCCACAAACCATGGGTTCATCACAGCCACTAAAAAAGGGCACGGTCAGAGCGATTGAAGAGGCAGCAACACACTTGCAAAACTGACGTCTATTCACACGCGGCAGTCCTTCTTTCTCTCTCAATTCATTTAATTTGTCCAAATGCATGTCTTGTTTGCAAAACATAGAGCCTCTCCTTTAAATTGTTTTTCGATACAAGGGTTTTTGAATAAACAAACATGTAAATTAAACCATTGATTAATTTTTAAAGATAATCGGTTTATTGGATTAGCCCCTTTTAAACCGACCGCATGGTAAAAAAAATCAATCTAATAAATTTAGACCGACGACAAGGGGTAATTTGTCGAAATTTTTTTAATTTATTTAATAACGGCCTAAGAGGGCACTGTTTTAAAGCCATGCCTATATCTGAAATCAGTTTTCGAACCTGAGTACTATTCAAGTTAAAATAATGATGGAAAATCAGGGTATTCTGTTTATTATATAATTATATTACTGATTTTATTATACTTATTTAACAGATTGAATATTCATTAAAATTGCTTGACATTTTATACCGATTCAATAAAAATAGAATATCACTCAATGCGAATCACGATTAAATAATTCGTTTAGTCTAACCATATGTAAGGATGAATCATTATGAACAAGGTAGTTATCGTGGCAGCAGCCAGGACGGCAATCGGTAAATTCGGCGGCATGTTCAAAGACAAGAATGCACTGGACCTGACCATTCCCGTCATGCAGGCCTTGATCCAAAGAACAGGAAAAGACATAGGGCCCCATATTGACGATGTCATCTGGGGCTGCAATTACCAGAAAACAAACAAAGAGAACAATCTGGCCCGCGTGGCTCTGATCAAAGCAGGATTGCCCGTATCCGTTCCAGGCGTCACCATCCACAGGAACTGCACGTCCTCCATGTCCGCCGTACAGATGGCGTATTATCAGATCAAGTGTGGGGAAGCGGATATAATCATGGCCGGGGGCACGGACAGTATGACCAATGCCCAGTACACCCTTGATAAAATGCGTTACGGTACCCAGATCGGCCATACGGAAATCAGAGACTCCATGTGGGATTCCCTGACCAATCTGGGCGTGGGGCCTGCCATGGGTGTCACGGCAGAAAATCTTGCTGAAAAATATAAAATCAGCCGGGAAGAGCAGGATGAACTGGCCATTTTGAGCAACAACCGCGCCATAGAAGCCATTGACCAAGGCCGCTTTAACCAGGAAATCGTGCCCGTTGAGCAGATCACCAGAAAAGAGAAGTTGTTGCTCAAGACCGATGAACATCCCCGACGTGGATCAACCATGGAATCTTTGGCCAGATTAAAACCCAGTTTCAAGGAAAACGGAACGGTCACAGCTGGCAATGCGTCCGGAATCAATGACGGATCTTCCGGCTTGATCCTGATGAGTGAAGCAAAAGCCAAGGAATTGAATATTCCGGTCCTTGCCACGATTCTCGCAACGGCAACCACCGGAGTTGAGCCTGAAATCATGGGAATCGGACCGGTATCGGCCAGCAGGAAAGCCCTTGAAAAAGCGAATCTCACTCTGGAGGATATCCAGTTGTTCGAAATCAACGAGGCATTTGCCGCCCAGTACCTGGCCTGTGAAAAAGAACTGGGGCTCAACCGCGACATCACTAACGTAAACGGCAGTGGTATCGGCCTGGGTCATCCCGTGGGCGCCACAGGTACCCGCCTGATCACCACCCTTATTTATGAAATGAAACGTCGGAAAATCAAAACAGGGCTCGCCTCCCTTTGCGCAGGCGGCGGTATGGGAACAACCGTGATCATCGGTATGTAAATGATGATGTCGGAAAAAGTCCCCTATGCGGCCTTATCGTGTAACACGTTTTAAGATTAACGGATTAAACATCAGGAGTTTAGAATGGCACAACTTATTGCAGACCGAAGAGATATCGACTTTGTTCTTTACGAACAGCTTGAAGCCGATAAACTTTCAACACATAAAAAGTTTAAAGAGTTCAATAAAAAAGTCTTTGACATGATTATCTCAGAGGCCCGAACACTGGCCATCAAGGAAATTTTACCCACAAACCATGACGGGGACAGACAGGGTGTTGTCTTTGATAAGGGAAAGGTCACTGTCCCGCCCTGCTTTCACCGCCCCTATGGCCTCCTTGCCGAAGGGGCCTGGACCTCCATGACCGCAAGCCTTGAATGGGGTGGCCAGGGCCTGCCTGAAGTGATCAACAGGGCTGTTCTGGACTATATCTGGGGGGCAAACTACTGCCTGGCCAATTATGGAACCATGGGCCACGGTACAGGCATCATGATTGAGCATTTCGGAACCCAGGAGCAAAAAAGCCTTTACCTGCAAAAGCTCTACTCGGCTCAGTGGGGAGGTACCATGCTTCTTACCGAACCCCAGGCCGGATCAGACCTTGGCGCCCTCAGCACACGGGCCGTTAAAAACCAGGACGGGACGTACAGCATCACTGGAACAAAAATTTTTATCACCAATGGAGAGCACGACCTGACAGACAACATCATCCACCCTGTGCTTGCCCGGATTGAGGGGGCACCTGCAGGAACCAAGGGAATTTCAATTTTCGTGGTCCCCAAGATATGGGTGAACCCGGATGGTAGCTTAGGGGAACCCAACGATGTGGCCTGCACCGGTGTGGAGGAAAAATTGGGGATCCACGCCAGCGCAACCTGTACATTGAGCCTGGGTGAAAAGGGCCAATGCCGGGGATACCTTCTGGGTGAAGAAAACCAGGGTATGAAAATCATGTTTTACATGATGAACGAAGCCAGGCTGAATGTGGGATTCCAGGCCTTCACCTATGGCTCTGCTGCCTATCTTTATGCCGCTAATTATGCGAAAGAGCGCATCCAGGGCAAGGATCTTCTTGCATCAAAATCACAAGATTCCCCCAGTGTGCCCATCATTCAGCATCCGGATGTGCGCCGCATGCTCATGTGGATGAAGTCCCATGTGGACGGCATGCGCAGCTTTGTGTATTACGTTTACTCCCTGTTTGACCGGATTGCCACGGAAACGGACAGCGGTATCTGTGAAAAAAATCGCGATCTGATCGATTTTTTCACACCCCTTGTCAAAGCCTACCTGAGCCAGAAAAGTTTCGTTATCTGCGCCGAGGCCATGCAGGTCTACGGTGGCTACGGCTACACTGCGGAATACCCCATCGAACAACTTCTTCGGGACTGCAAAATCACATCCATCTACGAAGGAACAGACGGAATCCAGTCCATGGATCTTCTGGGCCGGAAAATGAGCATGAAAAAAGGGGTGTTGTTCCAGCGTTTCCTAAGCGAAGTCCGTGAAACCATCCTGGATGCAAAAAAAGATAAGCATCTTGACACCCTGGCCCAAGCCCTTTCACGGGCACTTGACCGTCTGGAACCTGTGGGGCAAGACCTTGCAAAGACAGCTGCATCCCCTTCGGTTAAAACCGCCTTTGCCTTTTCCTTCCCCTTCCTGGACGTGACAGGGGATGTGATTATGGCCTGGATGCTTCTGTGGAGAGCCTGTGTGGCTTCAAAAGCCCTGGCATCAAACCCAAAAAAGAAAGATGTTGATTTTTATCAAGGAATCATCAAAACAGCTGAATTCTATATCCATAGCCAACTTCCCACCACCCTTGGAAAAATGGAGGGGATACATAACCTGAACACGGCGGCCATCGATATTCCGGACGCATGTTTTGGAGGCTAACAGGATCAGATCTGATTTAGATGTTTGTTTTTATCTCGTGTGTGTTCGCGGATTCGTGAACACGAACGGCAATCAAAAAGGAATATTTTATCAGAGCCTATGAAAACCATAAAAGAAAATAAAAAAGCACTGGTCGTTGAAGGTGGAGGCATGAGGGGAATTTTCACCACAGGCGTACTTGATTCGTTTTTAAGCAGCGCCTTTGATCCCTTTGACATGTATTTCGGCGTATCTGTTGGCGCCTCAACCCTTTCCTCATTTCTGGCGGGTCAGTTCAAGAGGCATTTTCGTATCTTCACTGAGATGGCATGCCGGCCCGAATTCATGAGCTTGAAACGCATGATTACAGGAGGAAGCTACATGGATCTGGACTGGCTCTGGAACACCGTTGAAGCCAGCTCCCCCTTGGACACACCGTCCATTGATCTCAATCTCAAAGGGAAAGAATGTTATATTGTCTGTACCCATGTGGAAACCGGCAAACCCCTTTACCTTAGCCCCTGGGGAAAGGAATGGATCGGAATTCTCAAGGCATCAAGCGCCATCCCCCTGTTGTACAAGCACTTTCCCCAATTCGAAGGTGCCCCTCTGGCTGACGGGGGTGTATCCGATCCCATCCCGGTGATGGAAGCGTACAACAAAGGGGCACGTCACATCGTGGTTATCAGGACACGTCCGGTAAATGCGCGGAAAGAGGCCTGGCTGACACCGGCCATCAGCTCCATGTTTTTTAATAACACGCCCCAGCTCAAAGAAGAGATTCGCAGCCAAGCCCGGCGTTACAATGAGACTCTGGATTTCATGGAATCACCACCAAGTGACCTGACCATCACCCAGATTGCTCCCCAGACTGCCATGAAAACCCGAAGAACAAGCAAACAAAACCAGTTTCTGATCAATGATTATAGCGAAGGAGTAAAACGGGGGCTTCATGCCATTGACATATTAGATCCAAAGGATCAACAGGCTTTAACACATTGAAGGAGAAAAAAATGACAATAGATACCATAAAAACCATCACCGTTCTGGGTGCGGGGGACATGGGGCACGGTATAGCCGAAGTGGCTTTGATGGCCGGATATCGCGTTTATCTGAGAGATATCAATTCCGCTGCCGTTGAAAAAGGCGTCAAACGTATCATCGAAAGCCTTGAAAAGCTCGTTTCCAAAGGGAAGGTTGCAGCTGATCTGTTTGATAAAATCAAAAAAGAACTGCTCATTCCCATCACCGACTTAAAAAAGGCGGTCCAAAACACAGATCTGATCATTGAAGCGATTCCCGAAATCATGGAGCTTAAAAAGGAAACATTCAGCATCGTGGATGAAGCAGCACCATCCCATGCCATTATCGCCTCCAATACCTCCACCATGAGTATCAGTGAATTTGCCGACGGCACAAAACGCCCGGACAGATTTGCCGGTCTGCATTATTTCAACCCGGCAGTGCTCATGCCCCTTGTGGAAGTGATCCGGGGGAGTAAAACAAGTGAGGCCACCTTCCAGACCTGTTACGATTTTGTTCTAAAAAACAAAAAAGTCCCGGTCCGTGTAAATAAAGATGTTGCAGGTTTTATCGTCAACCGTGTCCAGGCACCGGGGGGTGTTCTTCTAAACTGCATCCTTGATCAAAAGATCGCCAACCCCGAAGAAGTGGACGCCCTGATGAGAAACCAGGGGCTTCCCATGGGCCCCTATGAAATCTTTGATTTCACCGGCATTGATATCAATGTCCATGTATTTTCCTATTATGCAAAGGCCATCCACCCGGATTACGCCATCGGAAAAACCATGAAGGGGCTCTATGATCAAGGAAAACTCGGGAAAAAAACAGGCTCGGGGATATTTGACTGGTCCAAAGGCAGACCGGCCATTGATCTGACCAAAACAACCCAGGCCTTTGATCCCATGGACCTTCTGGCTGTGAATGCCAACGAAGCCGCACGCATCGTCGCCATGGGCGTCTGCTCCTTTGAGGATGTGGACACGGCCATTAAAAACGCCACAGGAAATCCCAAGGGCCTGATCAGCCAGATCAAACACATTCCGGCCAAAGACATGACCGAACGCCTTGAAAATTTGTCCAAAACCTTTGGCAAAGAGATTTTTAAACCGTCTCGGCTGATACGTGAAGGTGCCTATTGCTCGTAAGACCCCATCCATTTGGCAAGACAATGGCATCGTTGTTCCCTGACCGTTGACACGCAATCGTCGTCAGGCAGTCTGAAGATCCATCTGTCATTTTTGAATGAAACCATTTAACCATTGGCCTCATCGAATGGCACCGCGCCATTTGTCCCCAGCCCTGCGGTGAGTGAAAACATAGCCGCAGGGCTTTTTTATAAACAGAGGTCAGATAAACTGATCGATGGTATCAAACAGGGTCTGTGCCTTAATGGGCTTGGCCACATATGCATTCATCCCAGCTGCCAGGCAGAGTTCCTTGTCGCGCCTCATGGCATTGGCCGTCACGCCGATAATGGGAATATCCAGACCCATGGAGCGGATTTTTTTTGTGGCTTCAAGGCCATCCATCTCAGGCATCTGCATATCCATCAGAATCAGGGCATACTCGGTGCTTTCTAAGGCGCTTAGCACGTCAAAACCATTCTTGGCAAGTCCCGTTTTAAATCCCCTTTTTTCAAGAAGACGCAAGGTGAGTTTCTGATTCACCGGATTATCTTCTGCCACAAGGATTCTTGTTTTTCTGGACTCTTGTTTTTTTGTTTCCGTCAGTGTGTGGCGGGTAACGAGTTTGGGCTCTTTGTTTTTTTTATAGGGGTGTTTGTTCACCTCATCCATGACCAGATCAAGACATTCATACAGCTGGGTCCTCTTTAGAGGCTTGGTCAGATAAGCTGAAAATCCGATTTTTTTCAAACGCCCGGCATCTCCCCTTTGGCCATGTGAACTAAGCATCACGAGAATCGTGTCCCATAGCGACGGGTCAGATTTAATGGATTCGCCCAGGGCTTCTCCATCCATGCCCGGCATCATATGGTCTGATAGAACCATGTGAAAGGGGTCTTTGTCTCGGACAGCCTTCGTCATCAGACCCAGGGCTTCACGGGCTGATCCTGCCGTGGTATACCTGCAGCCCCAGGATTCTAAATAGGCTGAAATGATTTGGAGGTTGGTGGCATTGTCATCCACGGCAAGAATACGCCGTGTTCTCAGGTCTTCCCCGTTATGAAGAGACCCTTCCTCTTCATTGTCCTGGAGTTCAAGCACAGCCGTAAACCAGAACATAGAGCCTTTCCCTTCAAAGCTTTCCAGTCCCACCTCACCGCCCATCAGTTCAGCCAGTTGTTTTGAAATGGCAAGCCCCAGCCCTGTTCCTCCAAATTTCCTGCTGATGGAACCGTCAACCTGTGTGAACGATTTAAACAACTTCCCGAGAAGGCTCTCAGGAATGCCTATCCCTGTATCATTGACCGAAAAACGTAAGGTGATTTCCCGATTTTCTTTTCTGAACAAAGAGACATGAACCATGATGCCACCCTTTTCTGTGAACTTGATGGCATTGGCGAGAAAATTGATCAGAATCTGCCTGAGACGCCCCGGGTCTCCCCGGAGCATTAAGGGCACGTCCGGATCGATGTCCCAGGAAAATGTTAGCCCTTTTTCCTTGATCTTGGAAATCATGAGATCCCCTATTTCCTCAACCAGGGAGCGGACATCAAAGTCTATGATATCAATTTCCATTTTACCGGCGTTAATTTTTGAGAAATCAAGAATATCATTAATAATGGAAAGAAGGGACTCTGCACTAAATTTAATGGTACTGGCATAATCCTTCTGTTCTTCAGAAAGATCGGTGTCGAACAAAAGGTCCACCATGCCGATCACGCCGTTCATTGGGGTACGGATTTCATGGCTCATATTGGCCAGGAACTCGCCCTTGGCTTCATTGGCCGTTTCAGCAGCTTCTTTTGCAGCTTCAGCCACCTCCCTGGCCTGGACCAGATCCACGGTTCGTTCCGTGACCATATCATTCAGTCGTTTGTTCAAAAGGTGACTTTCAAGATGGACAATGATTCGAGCGATAAACACTTCCTTGATAAAGGGTTTTACCACAAAATCAGAGGCCCCTGTTCTGAAAATCCTTATTTCTGTAGCTCTGTCCGATTGGGAGGTCAGTATAATCACGGGGATCATTTTGAGCCGGTCGATGCCGCGTATTTTTTTACACAAGTCCTCCCCACCCATGACCGGCATATTGAGATCGGTGATCACCATATCGAATTCCAGTGATTCATCCTGGATAAGATCCCACGCCTGCTGGCCGTCCGATGCGGTGACAATCGTGATTTCAAGCTCATACAGAACATCGGAAATAATTTTAACCACGGCGCGGGAATCATCCACCACAAGCACCTTCAACCCTTTGAAAATCATTTTCTGTTTGAGCATACTGTCAAGGGCCGCCAACATAGCGCCCTCTTCAAAGGGTGTTTCAATAATCCGGGTGATGCCTGCTTTCCGTGCTGCATTCTGTGCGTCACGGTCATTATCTCTCATGCCACCCAGGATGGGAAGCATCTCTGTCTTTCCGGCTTTTTCGATTTTATGTTTTCTGATTTCCTGGGTATGCCAGACAACGGATGCAAAGGCCAGAATCACGGCGCTGAATTCACCGTTAAGTAGAAATTCAATGGCAGGCGGGCCGGAGCGGGTGAAAGACACATCGTAAAATGTATTTTCAAATTCATCCTTAAGGATGCGTCCAATAATAGAATTGTCACATACAATTGCAATTTTCATAGGGCCCGTATTCCGTTTTTTTATCTACTCATAACCTTAAGGATCATGTCGCAGAAAGCAAGGATCGGATCACTTCACCTGCGATCCGATCCAGGGGAAGCATGTGGTCAACACCTCCAATTTCCCATGCTTTTTTGGGCATCCCAAAAACAACACAACTGGCTTTATTCTGAGCAAATGTTTTTGCCCCTGCCTGTTTCATTTCACGCATACCTTCAGCCCCATCCGCACCCATACCCGTCAACAGTATTCCACGGCCGTGATGCCCGGCACACCGCGCAACAGACCGCATCAACACATCCACCGACGGGCGATGGCCCGACACTTTATCTCCACTTTTCAGACGGATTTTATAATCCCTGCCAACCAGAAATACTTCCATATGCCTGTTCCCCGGGGCGATAAGCACGTTGTTCGGCTCTATCCTGTCTCCGGATCTGGCCTCGGCAACAGTCAGGTGGCACTGGTCATTCAATCGCCGTGCAAATGTTTCTGTAAATTTTTCAGGCATATGCTGGACAACGACCACGCCCGGGCTTTGGGGGGGCAAGTGCATCAATACCTCTTTGATCGCTTCAGTGCCTCCCGTGGATGCACCCATGGCGATGATGTTCCGGGTGGAAATCAATGGACCTACTATGGATTCGGGATAAGGGATGTTATTGTTAACCCTGTGTTTAAAGTGTTTCACATTAACAGTTGAGGCAATTATAATTTTGGCCCGCAATTCAATAAACATGTCGTCAAGACGTCCATTGTTTCCGGATCTTGGCTTGGCAACAAAATCAACGGCTCCGGCTTCCAGGGCCTCCAGGGTCACACCAGCCCCCTTTTCAGTAAATGCGCTGACCATAATTGTTGGCACCGGATACTGGGGCATCAGTTTTTTAAGGAACTCAACCCCGTCCATCCGTGGCATGCTCACATCCAGAGTGAGCACATCGGGTTTGAGCAACACGATCTTGTCCCGGGCCGAATAAGGATCAGATGCTGTTCCCACCACCTCAATATGGGGATCTTTATTCAGTCCGACACTAAGACGTGCCCTGACAAAGGGGGAATCATCGATCACGAGTACCCTGATCTTCGAATTCATCATGAATTTGCCTTTCTATAGATGCCAGGCTGCACATAAATGTATGGAAGCTTTTTTCGGTTCAAGGTTTCGGAATGTCCCACAAACAGATAGCCACCTGGCTGAGTTAAGGCATAAAAATTATTCACCAGTTGCTCTTTCATGTCAGAGTCAAAATAGATCATCACATTGCGGCAGGAGATCATGTCAAACGCATGTTTAAAAGGGAATTGGTTGTTTTTTAGATTAAGCCGCCTGAATGTTACTTCCGCCTTAATGGAATCATTAATGTGATACAAACCGTGTCCTGCGTTTCTGAAATACCGTTCTCTGAATATAAGAGGGACATCTGAAATCCGGTTTGCCGAATAAATCCCTGTCCGTGCCTCATTGAGGATTTTTTCTGAAATATCGGTGGCCAGAACGCCAGCATTCCATGTTTTATATTCATGACCAAAATACTCCTTGAGGCATATCATCAAGGAATAGGCCTCGTCCCCTCCGGAGCATCCGGCACACCACAGACGGACATTTTTGGATTTTTTAAGCGCAGCTCGTAGTTCAATTCCAGGAAGAATGGTTGAATTAAAAAAATCAAAGTGACTGGGCTCTCTGAAAAAAAAGGTATGATTGGTGGAGATGAGGTCGATCAGATGGAGCAATTCCTTGCCACTGGAATCAGACTCAACATGATCGATATAGTCATTAAAATTATCAAAATGGTTGATCTTAAGATAATTCTGTAGCCTCCCAACCACAAGCATTCGTTTTTCTGATGAAAGTTTAATACCAAAATAATCGTGAACCAGAACCCGAATACGCTCGAATTCATGATTTTTGATGGACATAATGGAAAAGACCCCCCCAAAAGCCCCCATGGCTTTAGGCTCATCTTTTCCCTGGGCCAAATTATGATTATCTGTTGTCAAGGGACGTATCCTCGTCATCAAATAATAGTTTCTGAATGTCGAGAATGATTTTAACATCCTCCCCTATTTTCCCCAGTCCCGTGATAAACCGATTACCGTAGTGGCGGTTGACGCTGGGGGGGGCTTCCACCTGCTCACCTGGAATATCGAGAACATCATTGACCGAATCCACCACAAGCCCCACATGACTATCCCTCACATCCACCACAATAATGCAGGTTCTGTCGTTGTATAACAGACTGTCCATGCCAAACCGGACCCGTATATCGGTTACAGGAATCACTTGCCCCCTTAAGTTGATCACCCCTTTCAAGAAATCAGGCATCTCCGGGACATGGGTTATTTTCTGCATGCCTATCACCTCAATGACACAAGCCACGCCCACACAGTACTCTTCTTTGCCGATAAAAAAACTGAGATACTTGTCCTTCTGGGTATTCTCGTCTTCGTCATCATAGTCATCCTCGATAAAATCGTTCTCTCCTTGCATGCTTTTTCCTCATATCCAATCAGTTATATCACCTTGCTCCGAGGCTTTCCTTCAGAGAATCGGGCCTTTTGTAACAAACCAGCCACATCCAGAATCAGACTCACCTCACCGTCACCCAGAATGGTGCACCCTGAAATTCCCTCAACATTCTCCATATAGCCGGACAAACCTTTGATCACAGTCTGCTGTTCTCCAATGATCTGATCAATAAAAAGGGCTGCCATTTCCTTATGGTGCTCAAAAACGACCAACAGGCCCTCATGCATTTCCCGGGTCTTTGCTTCAAGGCCATACATATGATCAAGTCGGATAACCGGGATCAGATGACCCCGAAGATTTATCATCTCCTGACCATCCATGATCTGAATAACACGTTCTTCATTCACCTGAACCGTCTCACGGATGGATAATAGAGGAATGGTGTAAGAAGCCATTCCGACCCGAACCAACATGCCATCAATGATGGACAGAGTCAGGGGAATCCTCATAACAAATGTCGTGCCCCGGAAGGGCTGACTGAAAACGTGAACCTGGCCTTTAATTTTCTCCATATTCTGTTTGACCACATCCATCCCGACACCCCTGCCTGAAAGGGGTGTCACTGTATCACACGTTGAAAATCCGGGATGAAAAATCAGATTGTGGATGTCCTGGCGGGACATTTCACTCTGGTTTTGCTTCACAATGCCTGAGGCCACAGCTTTATTAAAAATTTTTTCCGTATCCAGACCCTTCCCGTTATCACGAACGATGACCAGAATCTCTCCTCCTTCATGGCGAGCTTCAATGACGATCCGCCCGTCCACCGCCCCATCATCTCCTGCACTATTCTTTTGAATCCCATGGTCAATAGCGTTTCTAACGAGATGAACCAGGGGATCGGAAATCATTTCTGCTGCGGTCTTATCTATTTCCGTATCCTCCCCGATGATCTTCAGACTCACCCTTTTCCCTGATTTCATGGAAAGATCATGGACCTGGCGTATCATTTTCCGAAAAACACTTGAAATGGGAACCATCCTCACTGCCAGAGCCACATCTTGGAGATCCCGGATGATTTTTCGAAGATGATCCCGGGCTTTCTCAAAGTTCTCCAACTCCCTGTCTTTGATATCCGGGTTATTGCTCACCATGTTTTCGGCAAGAACCAACTCTCCCACCAGATTCATCAATTCATCCAATTTTTCAATACTGACACGTATGTCCTTCCGTTCCGACTTCCTCCGTTCGCCTCCCCAGAGAAGCCCACGTTCACGCCCTTGTTCATCCTTTATCAATGAACGTTCAGGCTCTGAGTGCATATCCGCTTCAAATAAGGGGAAGCGGAATGAACCGCCATCTTCCTTACCTTCCAAAACCCCATCTTGTTTATCTGCTTCACCACCCTTCTGCCTGTTATCCCGGGAGATATCCGGCAAATGGATCGCATCTTCCTTTTCATCGCAGCTAAGCCCGGATCTGATTTGATTGATCATATGAATCAAAGCTGCTTTCTTGAATAGAATTCTGCTTTGTCCTTTTTTCAACCCGTCAAGGGTCTCTTTCATTTCAAGGACCACATGGCGCAACGCCTTCAGGTCCCATTCATCCAGGATGATCCGATCATCCAAAACCGCTTCAAAACATTCTTCGGCATTGTGGGCGATCAGTTCAAGATCATTATGACCAGCCATGCCAGAACTGCCCTTGATCAGGTGAAATGCATTTTTGATTTCTGTCTGCCATGTCCTATTGAGTCGTTCTTCCCGAAGAAAATTCAGATGTTTTTCCAGATGTTCCATACATTGAAACGCCTCATGAAAAAAAAGATCTTTCATGGGAGGCGATAATGAACGCCACGATCCCCTGGAACCGGGCGTCGCATCACGATCATCCTTCCCATTTTCGGAGAGAGATAAAACGAGGGGGTCATCATCTTGCCCGCCATGGCCAGAGACAATGGGAATATCCCAGCCCGTTTGTTCAATACGGTTGACTGTGGTGAGTAAATCGTCAAAGACATGGTTAAAATCATCGTGATCGACCATGCCCTGCTGATCATCAGCCCAAAGTTTTTTCTCCAAAGATGCCACGATGATGTCGACATGATGACCCAACTGGTCAAATCCCAAAAAAAGAGCGCCATCCATCATCATCTGAAGAATTTCCTTCATTTTACTCCGGTCATCGCCTGTCAAGGTCCGACCCACACAAATTTCCTCTATCCCATGAACAAGGCTCCTGAATTCGGCAATAAAAAGTTGGGTGCTGCGGCCTATTTCTCCATAGGTCACATCCGATTCGCTAACCCTTTTGCTGTTTCTGTCTTCTCCCCTGGAAAAGCCCTCATAGTCCATGGAAGAGGACGACGTTTCAACCACCTTCTTTTTTTTGAACACCTCAATTCTTCCATTCAAGCGATGAATGATAGATTTCACCTTATCTTCATGGTCCATTTCACTGCCAGCGGATTCTATTTTGTTAAAAAGAAAGCCCATCACGTCACATGCCTGGCACAGGATATCGGTACATGACCCATTGATGGTTTCTTTTCCACTTCGAAAGTACTCCAGAAGTGTCTCGGCTTTATGGGCCACGGATACCACGTTATCAAGATGATAAAACGCGGCGGTGCCCTTGATGGTATGGAATCCCCTGAAAATAAAGTTAACCGTTTCTTCATCAGGAGGGATATTTTTTTCAAGTCTTTGACCCAGACCAATGAGATGGGGCTCCACATCGTCTAAAATCTCACGACTTTCAACGATAAAAGACAAAAGGTCCTCATCCAATTTGATTGTTTTATTTTCAATCATTTTTAGTCCCGGATACGTATCCATGGTTGTATGTCTTGTTCATCAAACACGTGTTGTTTCTCTTCCTGATCATCCCGGAGTGTGAAACGTTCAACGATACGTCGGACATGACTGGCCTGGACGGCTAATGTCTCAGCTGCAACAGAGGTTTCCTCGGAGTTTGATGTATTGCTCATTGTCACAGCATTAATTTTTTCCAGGCCACTATTAACATGGCCAATGCTTTGTGCCTGCTCCATGCATGCCGTTGCAATGTCAGCAACAATCCCGTTTAGTGTTGTTATCCCCATTTCTATTTCCCTAAGAACATCGGAATTTTTTTCTGCCACCCGGGTTCCTTCAGAGACTTTTTCTACCGAATTCTCAAGAAGTTCTGACGCTTCAAGGGCAGCAGATGCACAACGTGTGGCAAGATGGCGAACCTCCTGTGCTACAATGGCAAAACCTTTTCCGTGTTTTCCTGAACGGGCAGCCTCCACCGCTGCATTCAAGGCAAGGAGATACTGACAATAATCAGGGCCATGAAAACATTTATCCACCATCCTCGGTGGGACATGTTCCTGACCCGGACCAGTTGATCATTGAGGCGAGTGTTATAAAACGATGCAAGTGCTTCCAGTTTTTTCAATATCTCCAGACCTCTATCATTCATTTTCTTGAGCATAAGGTCATCAACATGGGAATTGTCATCCAGAGACATGATCACGGCCATATAGATCGGGGATGCCTTTCGGGAAAAATCATCGATGGATTTAATCAACGCCGGACATGTCTGATCAGGAATATTCCAGCGTTGTGAGCTTTGGTTTATATCCGTAAGAATCCCCAGGGCGAGTTCTTTATTTTCATGGGCCTTTTCCAGCATGCTTTTATCACCGAAAACGACACTGTCCGTATAATATTTGAGCTGATTTTTATATTTTTCAACGGCCAGACTGCTTTTTTGAGCTGAAGGGAACCAGTAATCTGAAACCGTGGATAAAATGGCATTCACAGATCGCCCTTGGATCATACTTGAACCAAGGTTCATAAAATACCCTGATATCAAAATGGCAATACACATCCAAATTTTTTGAACAATGGTCAAATTCACTCATACCCTCCACAGAAACCTGTATACTTCTGCGTAAAATCAGTTGAAAGGACGTATATCAGATTCGTTTGATGATAAGGCGAGCCGGTATTCCTTAGTCGAACGTTCAGCGTTGATAAACTCGTATAATATTGACGGATGGCCATGGAAAGAGGTCCATAGAAAAGGTATACTGTTTGGCCGGGGCTACGCACCGCATATGGGACTTTTTACGACACCACCGCCAAGCTGAGACGCGCAGTTTTATGCGTCGCCTCCAGCTGTTGGTTGGCGACGTACTTCCGAATTATTCGTACTCGTTCTCGTACGACTATTTTGGATCGCCATCAACGTTTCAAGATGTCATACCAATGGATGAGACATATCTTTTTCTTGATAATCACGACAAGGCATCGTAGATCAACGTGCGACAGGAAGGATATTAAAGCGACATTATCAGTGATTTCAAATGGTCATCAATTTAAATAAATATAACCTATTTGGATAGCAGGGTCAATTCCAACTTAAAATTACCCAACAATAAAACGATATGTTCCCCGTTGAAAATTTTCTTGATTTTCAGAAGGCTTACAGGTATTATTTTAAGTTGATAAAAAATAAGAAACGGCTATTAACTTTCTCTTATTTCCGGCTTTTAGGATTTTCAGGTAAAAGAAAGTTTTTTAGATTAATAATTATGACGCTATACCATAGGGGACAGGAGCATTTAATGTCAAAAATTTTTCGACCCAACAACAAGGAATCCATTCTTCTTTCAAAAATTGAATCTTCAAAAGAAAGGGATCGGAGATTGTCCATAAATATGGTGAGGGACCATGGTGCTTCTTTGAGCAACTCCATTGCCATGAAGCTGGTCGAGAATAAAATCATTGAAACAAAGAGCAAAAATTCTCTGGAAGAACAAATATCAGGTAAGCTCGATGAACTATGCAGGGCTGACGACTTTGATGTTGACTACCAGGTTGCACCGTTCAGGAGTCTGATTCCAAACCCGAACCTTGTGAGTCTATACCTTACGGCCTTTGTCCTGGAAACCCTGATCAACCACAAGGATGTGATCGACATTTACGGGTCAGACGAAGAAATCTATCATTGCATCAATAAGCAAACCATGAAATTCATGCCGGAGTAGGCTTCAAGCAAAGGCTAAATCCATGTGACAATATGACCTCCATCGGTCGTCTTTTGTGACGCCTGGGGGTCATGGCAATCACAATCCATCCGGATCGGATCGTCAGACACCCCACTATTTTATTTTCCTTTTCTTATTTCATTCAACCTGTCTTCGTAAAAAAAACTGCTTTCACCAAAGGCCGGTTTCAATTCGGTGATCCATCGCGCTTTTTCGTCATAGTGTGCATAAAAGATCTTATTCACCCAGCTGGGGTCCCGGCCCTGAATGAATTTCAGGACAAAGACTTTTTCTCCGGCGATTTCGGAAATACCTTCCACCTGGATTTTACCGGGTGTGGCAGACATGGATGGCCCCCTCACCGTACGGCAAAGACCTGAAACCCGGCTGTATGCATTCGTAAATATATCGTAAGCCTCGGCAAGGGGCACACTGAAATAATTCTTAGGCCCTGTATCCCGCTCAACAAACATGTAATAGGGAGTCGCTCCGTAGTTCACTTGATAATTCCACATGGTTGCCCAGACATGGGGGTCATCGTTGATATGCCGAATCAGCGGCGCCTGGCAGCGGATCATGGCACCGGTTTCCGTAATCCGTTTCATGGCCGATGCAACCGCATCGGTTTGAAGTTCCCGGTAATGGCTGAAATGAGCCATAATGGCAAGGTGTAGATCGCTGTCTATAACTTCATCAAAAAGGCGTATCAGATCATCGGAATCCCTGTCCGTAAGAAAGCGGTAGGGCCAGTAAGCAGGGACCTTTGTACCAAAACGTATGGTTCTAATATTCCCGGGTTTATTTTGAATCAGGGGCTCCACAAAACGCCGGAGTATTTTTGAACTCATGATCAATGGGTCCCCTCCGGTGATCAAAACATCCGTAACCTGGGGATGGCTGTCAAGATAGCGCATCAGCTCATCCACATTTTTGGATGCAAATTTCAGGTCTTCATGCCCCACAAACTGGGCCCAACGAAAACAGTAGGTGCAATAAGCATGGCAGGTCTGGCCCTGGGTCGGGAAAAACAAAACGGTTTCATTGTACTTATGCTGCATCCCGGAAAGAGGTTTTCCCTTCTGAACCGGAACATTCATCTGCATCTGCCCTGCAGGATGGGGATTCATTTTGTCCTGGATCCCTGTGACCACTTGTCCGATCACATGATCAGATGCCTTTTGGTCCACCTGTTGACGGACAGCCTCAAAATCCGCCGGCTCCAGCATACCTGGCTGTGGAAATACTAACTGAAAAATGGGGTCATCCGGTATATTGTTCCAGTCGATCAATTCATCAATGACATAATTATTGGCCCTGAAAGGCAAAACACGTGACACCACGCGAATGGCGGAGAGAACATCCTCGGAAAGGGATTTGAATTGACTGATTTCCTGAATATTCCTGTTGGTATATGCTTTGTATTGTTTTGGATTGCATGATCTCGATATTTTCATTTAAATGCCCTCACAAACAGGATCATAATCATATTAACCCTGAGACGATCCTCGGGTCATAAACGTGCAACAGAACACTGCATCAGGGGGCCAAACAAAGAACAGCCGATATTAGAATGAACAGAGAATGGTAAATAATCTGATCTTAAGCACCTATAATAAAGGTTAATGGCTTGGACATCATCAAGGAATCACCCTGATTCATCCCCACTTACTCGTTTTGTCCCCTGACAAAAAAAAACACACAAAGGCGTTTCATGCCATGTTAATTTTTATAAAATGGTTAAGTAAAGAATTAACATACACTTATTTTGCAAAATTGTCAACCATTAGGGAACCATGGGCTGATATTCGATAATTTATAGGATTATCACCTATAAAACTATGATTTCTTCTATTTTTCATAAGTATTCTGCTTTATTCTTCAATTCGTTCAAGCCTGGCCACTGATTCAATGTGGTAGGTGTGGGGGAACATGTCCACAGGCTGAACCTCTACAAGGTTATATTTTTCTTTTAACATCCCGATATCACGTGCCATGGTCGATGGGTTGCATGATACGTAGACGATTCGCTGGGGTGCCAACCCAAGAACAGAGGCCACCACATCCTTGTGCATGCCCGTCCGGGGGGGGTCAATGATCATCACATCAGGCCGGGATGAAAGAGTCGGAAGCACGTCCTTGATATCCCCCAGAATAAAACTGCAGTTGTCAACCTGGTTATCAAGACAGTTCTTCCTGGCATCGTGGACCGCACTTTCCACAATCTCTATGCCCGTTATTTCCTTTGCCGAGGAGGACAACCAAATGGGGATGGTCCCCGTGCCGCTATAAAGATCCAGTACATGTTCATTCCCTGTAAGACCGGCATATTTTTCCACCACAGAATAAAGATTTTCAGCCCCTTTCGTATTGGTCTGAAAGAATGAATTGGCAGAAATTTTAAAGGAATAGGGCCCGAGATTATCGGTAATGAATGACTCTCCCAACAAATGCTCCTCATATTCCCCTATGGCGATTCCGGCTTTGCGGGCGGTGATGTTATTCACCACGGAGGTTACTTCCGGATAGCATTCCATCAATTGCTCCGCAAGGGGCATGACCACATCTTTTTTCAGCGTGGACGTGATGATGTTCACCATCCAGTTGTTTTTGGAGGCCGAATGCCTGAGCATCAGAAAACGCCAGAATCCTTCATGGCTGTGTAGTCCATACACGGGCTCAGTGGATTGGCGGATATAGTCCCTGACATCATTGAGGATCTGGTTTCCCAATTCCGGCTGAATGTGACAGGCATCTATATCAATGACCTTATTGAAGGTACCCGGGGCATGGAGGCCGATGCCGAACCCTTTTTCAATATCCTTGTTTTCAAGCTCCTCGGGCATGAGCCACCGCTGGTCAGAACAGGAAAATTCCATCTTGTTCCGGTAACCGAAAATCTTTTCCGAAGCAAGGGCCCGATGAACCAGAACTCCCTTCATCAGACCGATATGCTCGATGGATTCGCTAACATGGGAGGTTTTGTACTCCAATTGTTTATCATATTCCAAAAACTGCCATTTACACCCCCCACAATAGCCGCTGTATGAACAACGGGGGGTGGTTCTAAGAGGTGATGGACTGATTAATTCAAGTACTCTGGCTTCGGCATAATTCTTTTTTTTCCGGGTTATTCTAACCCGAACCTGATCCTCCGGAACTGTCTTATCAATAAAAACAGCGAATCCATCCACCTTGGCCAGACCTTTCCCGCCAAAGGCAATATCGGTGACCCTAAGATCAAGAACCTGTCCTTTTTTAACATCCATGACACACACCTCCAAAATCTAAGACCACGGGAAAGTCACCCAACCCCCGGTCAGAAAACAAATGACAAATGAAAAACTTTTGTATATACCCTTTATCGACAACCAAAACAAGGACTGAATATGGCTGACCGCACGATAAACATCTCGTTTGATTCCGAAGGATTCCGTTTAAACGGCGTACTGCATCTGCCTGCTCACAAAACCCCCCCTGTGGTTGTGGGCTCCCACGGACTTGCCAGCAACGGGGACTCCCCCAAACAGATCGATTTGGCCAAGGCATGTAACCGTATGGGAATCGCATATTTTAGATTTCACCACCGGGGATGCGGATCAAGTGAGGGCTACTTCCCCGAGGTCACCAGCCTTGAAAATAGAAAAAGAGATTTGATTGACGCGGTAAACGCCATCCTGTCACGTGGGGATACAAGCGATAGGCTTGCTTTGTTCGGAAGCAGCATGGGAGGAACAACCTGCATTTTTGCCTCAGATGACGTGACGGCCCTGGGATATGTCCTGGTGGCAGCCCCGATTTATGGGAAAAGCCTGACCAAAGCACCCGAGCGGAATGAGGATGAACCCCAGCTTGACGAGGCCTTTTACAGACGTTTCCTTGCATTTGATGTCAGCGCCCATTTAACAAGGCTCAAAAACATCCTGATTTTCCATGGTGACACGGATGACATCGTCCCTGTGGAAAGCGGGAAAATCATCTATCAACAAGCAAAAAACCCCAAAAAATTAATTATCCAGAAAAACGGCGACCACCGAATCAGCGACCCCGTGCATCAAAAAGAATTTATCCGTGAAGCATCGATGTGGTTCAAAAACTGTTTATTCCCGAAATAATACCCAAATAAACATGACATAAGTCCTATGAGTCCTATAAGTCCCATGGGACCCATAAGTCTTATAATTGATCATCTTAATCACAAATCAAAGCTGCCCCCTCACCCCTGGTTGAGCAAAAACGTTCGTAAAACGTTCCTTCCAGGCCATAGGGTTTCTAAAATTGACAGAATATATTAGATGTCATATCGGGAAATGGACCCATGAAGAATTCGAAAAGGTCCAAGGGAAAATTGACCGGGAACGAATCATTGACCCGGAACTCTGGAAATGAAAAAAATTTTGATCGATACCACCATTTATTCCCTTGCCATGAAAGGCAGTGAGGATGTTCTTGATATATTGAGAACGGTCGATCAGATCGGCATATCGGCTATAAGCATCGGTGAGCTTTATTCAGGGTTCAAAGGCGGGAAACGGCAAAGAGAGAACAAAAAAGAGTTGAATATATTTCTGGATTCCCCCAGAGTCCTGGTTCATCACATTGATGTGGAAACAGCCGAGTATTATGCATCGGTTCTGAATCAATTGAAACGTAACGGCACACCCATTCCCACCATTGATATCTGTATTGCAGCTTCAGCGTTTCAGCACGGATACAGGCTTTTCACCAATGACAAGCATTTTGATTATGTTCAGGGCTTGATCCTGGTTGATTTGTTTTCCATGGGATAATTTTAAAATTATATTATTTGCCTGTCCTATCATAGCCTTGGCAACGATGGATCAAACTTTTTAAACGTTTGACACCCGGCAGGGCCACCAGAGGTTTTTTTGCTCTTCTTCGTGCTTCGTATTCTTCACCGACCACCCGGAGCGGGTGGATAAAAAAACTATTCCCAGATTCCCTGGAAATGATGAACGGGTCCATGGCCCTTGCCGATGTGATAGTCGGCTCCGGACGCAAGAACGCGGGTGATATAATCTTTTCCAAGACCCACGGCAGCCTTTATGCCATGGCCCTTGGCCAGAAACGATGCGATGGCCGAAGAAAGGGTGCAGCCGGTCCCATGATTGTTCATGGTCCGAATTCGTTTTTCATGGAAAATAAAGGTGTCATCATCCCCGGCCATGTAGAGGACATCGATGGCTTGGCTTCCTTCAAGGTGCCCTCCTTTGAGGAGTACATTGGAACATCCAAAGGAAACCAGCGATTTTGCCGCTTTTTCCATGGCCACCTGATCAAGGATATCCCAACCGAGGAGACAAGAGGCCTCGGACAGATTGGGTGTTATCAATTGGACGTGAGGTGCCAAAAGCGCGACCATGAGCCTTGAATCCTCCTCTTTGAGGAGTAAATCACCACTCTGAGACACCATCACAGGATCGTAAACCACCTTGGTGACACCATGGCGTTCCAACATGCCGGCAACGGACCGGGCCAGCCCGGAAGACCAGAGCATCCCAATCTTAACCGCATCCGCCCCTATATCGGACAACACAGCATGTATCTGCTGTTCTACACAGTCAATACTCATGGGGAAAATCCCGGCAACCCCGGTTGTATTCTGGGCGGTGATGGCTGTAATGGCTGTCATTGCATAACACCCAAGAGAAGAAATGGTTTTCACATCAGCCTGGATTCCGGCACCTCCCCCGCTGTCGGACCCGGCGATGGTCAGAACCTTCGTATATGCCTTTGTCATGTTACTCCCAAACCGGTTTAGTGGCCGCCGCAATGATTTTTTCCTGTCGTGAAACGGTCTCCCGGTATTGAATGACCTGGGCTTCCCTTTCCCTCAGCTTCTTTTCGAGACTGTTCACTTCGTCGAGATAGACCTGAAGCTGTTTTTCCAGGGCCTCACTGCTCCGTTTCGCTGACAAGTCACTTTCCTCAAAGGCTTTTTCCCGGTCCTTATAACCCTCAATGATTCTGTTGAATCTAAATCGTATGATGTCTTCGGCTCGTTTGGCGACTTTAGCCATGAACACCTGATTGATCACCTCGACGCCCAGGGCCAGGATAAAACTGTAAACAATGCCGGATTTACCGAGATTGGTCGTGAGAAAGATACCGGCCATGCATGTCAAAAATACCATTCGCCACCCATCTCCTTATGATTTATTTCCAGTATGTCCAGCTTGATTTATTATGAATAACAACGCATATGGGACTTTTTACGACACTATTAAATTCTACACGTCCGGATGTCCGAGACAATGATCCCTTTACACCCCTCGCGGCTCAAGTCATCAATGATGGCATTAATGCCGCGTTTCCTGGCCATGGCCTTGACCGCAAACCAGCCGTCACGACTCAGGGGCGCCACCGTGGGGGCTTCAATACCCGGTGTGATATCACAGGCATTTTTTAAATTTTCCTTTGAAACATCATATTCAATCATCACGTAGTCACGGGCCACAACAATACCCCTGACCCGGTCGATCACCGTTTTCACATCAGACCGATCGGCCATGTCCAGATCCCGTCCGATGAGTACCGCCTCGGACTGGAGCACCGCATCCCCTATGGTTTTAAGACCGGCTTCCTGGAGAGTCCGCCCGGTCTGGACCACATCAGCAATCACATCCGCAACCCCTAGATTAATGGATATTTCTATGGCACCATCCAGCTTGATGACCCGGGCTTTAATCTTCCGTTTGTGGAGATCCAGAGCCACCAGGTTGGGATAGGATGTGGCGATTCGCTTGCCTCCGAAATCATTCGGGTTCAGCGTGCTGGCCTGGGGTACAGCATAAAAGAATGCTGATTTCCCAAAACCCAGGGTGCAGAGTTCCTCGGCATGGGTTTCACTGTCCACCACCAGATCCCTGCCGGTTATTCCTAAATCCAGAACACCATTCCCCACATAAACTGCAATATCTTTGGGCCTTAAAAAAATAAATTCAATCTGATTTTCACTATCGATCAGTTTGAGCTCACGCCCCAACCGTTTGACATGGTAACCCGCATCCGACAAAAGTGTGATGGAATCATTGGAAAGAGATCCTTTGTTGGGGATGGCTATTTTAAGCATAAAGCTCCTTTTTTAGAGATATTTGTATACATCTTCCAGATCGAGTCCACAGGCGATCATCATCACCTGGAGGTGGTACAAAAGCTGGGATATTTCTTCGGCGGTTTTTTCAGAGCCTTCGTATTCCGATGCCATCCACACTTCACCGGCTTCTTCGATAATTTTTTTTCCGATAAAATGTTTCCCTTTTTCCAGGGCCTGGACAGTTCCTGAGGCCGGGTCCTTGTCCAGGGCTTTTTTTTTCAGTTCGAAAAACAGCTCTTCAAATCGTTTCATGGGGCATTGTTCCATTTTTTTATTATTTTATTCAGGAATGAATAATAATTTTATTTTTATAACCTATTTGACCTGAAATCTCAATTTTAATAAAAAATGAGTGGACTGTGGACCCCGTGGACGAAAATGGACAACGTGGGCTCCATTTGCCAACCTTGTCCACGTTGTCCTTTTTGTCAACTCAATCAACAAACCAACTTATTTTCTCTATTAAAAATGATGAACTCGGAAAAAGTCGTCAGATAGCTATGGGAAAAAGCCCATAGGCGACGCCATCAATAATGCTTATCTGCATACCCTACCCAGCCATCAGCCTCAACCAGGGCACGGTCAAAACCGGAAATGCTGAAGGGTATTTCCTTACAAATCTCTCCTGATTTAAAAACAAAAACATTCTTTTTGAGATCTGTTTCAAGCAGGGTTTCTTTGCCCATGAAGGTCGTGAAAAGATCATCCAGAATGGCCGATTGGAGCTCAACAGCCATCATGCCGCAATTAAACATGTTCTGTTTAAAAATCCTGGCAAAGCTTTCCGCCACCACAAGGTTGATGTCATTAACTTCAAAGGCCCAGGGTGCATGCTCCCTGGAGGAACCGCAGCCGAAATTTGCACGTGAAATCACTACGTTCGACGGTAGAATATCCTTGGATGGATTGAAACCAGCAAGTTCGAGATCTTCAAGAAGAAACGGTTTCAGGGCTTCTTTGCTGATTTCGGTCAGGTACCGTGCCGGAATAATTTCATCCGTGTTGATGTCCGATCGATCCAGGAACAGGACTTTACCATTAAACTGTTTCATTTCGCACCTCCTGCTTCCGTAAAAAGAAACGAATTTTTGATCACACCGGCCAGGGCCGTTTCTGCTGCAGTTGCCGGGCTCATCAGGTGGACCATGCCTCCCTTGCCCATGCGCCCGTTGAAATTTCTGTTGGTGGTGGAGGCACAGACTTCGCCGTCAGCCAGAACGCCATTGCTCATGCCCAGGCAGGCACCACAGGTGGGATTGGTCACACAGAATCCCGCATCCATAAATATTTTAATAATCCCTTCGTCCAGAGCTTTACTGAAAATTTCCGGTGTGGCCGGAGATACAATGGCTCTGATGTTAGGGCTGATGGTTTTCCCCTTGAGAATCTTTGCTGCGATCCTCAGGTCTTCCAGGCGACCGTTGGTGCAGGAACCGATATAAACCTGATCCACTTTTTCACCTTCCATGTCCGAAACGGGTTTAACCTGATCGGGCTTGTAACCAAAGGTGACCATGGGTGAAAGCGTTGAAGCATCCACATGGATGACCTGGTCATAGTGTGCATCAGAATCGGCCGTAAACCTTCTGTAGTCTGACAGGGCTGCCTCCTTGGACGGATAATCAGATGCGATAAAAGCCCAAAGATAATCCACGGTGGTCATGTCCGGTGCGCAAATGCCGCAGGTCCCTCCGGCTTCGATGGCCATGTTGCACAGGGTCATCCGGGCTTCCATGCTCATCTGGTCAACCACATGGCCTGTAAACTCAATGACCTTATTGGTGGCTCCATTCACGCCCAGTTTTCCTATGACTGCAAGAATCACATCTTTGGCAAACACGCCCTGGGGAAGCTCACCGTCAATCACCACCTTGATGCTGTGGGGGTAATGAAAGGCACAAACCCCTTTTAATATTCCTACCTCAAGATCCGTGGTGCCCACGCCAGCGGCAAAGGCCCCAAAAGCCCCATGGGTGCAGGTGTGGGAATCGCCCATAATAATGGTGTAACCTGGCCTTACAAATCCTTTTTCAGGAAAAATCGCATGGCAGACGCCATTCTTCCCGATATCGAAAAAGTCCACAATGCCTTGACGGATGGCCCATTCCCTGAGAATTTTTCCCTGCATCGCCGTTTTCGAATCTTTGGCCGGCGTCACATGATCAATGACAGCCTTGATTTTTGATGGATCAAACACCCTATCCATGCCACGGCTCACCAGATCATTGATAGCCACCGGCGTGGTGATTTCATGGCAGAAAACAGCATCCAGACGGATCACGTGAATATCTCCGAACGGATTGTCCACTCCATGGGAATCAAATATTTTTTCGGCTATTGTCTTTCCCATAATACCTCCCTTTGAATAAATATCATCTTGAAATGTATCTTCAATTTTTATCAGAGCCTGTCTTTATTTAAAAAGTCGAACTCGCTTCGAAACCAGTGCATGGGAATGTCTCACACGTTGGTTTGCAGGTGAGAACGAATTATTTTCGTGCAAAAAGAAGCCGTGGCGGTGTGACGATCCACACGGCCTTCAAAAGGTCTTTTCCCGTATTTTTCAAGGTATGGGGGATATCGGATGAAAAAGACACACTGTCACCGGTGTTGAGGCTGTATGTTTCAGTCCCATAAACCAGGTCACATTGGCCGTTCAGGATCACGCCGAATTCCTTTCCCGTATGCCCGTATTCCAAATCCCCTTTTTCCGCGCCCACACCAATTTCCAACATGAACGCTTCAATGGCGTGTTCTTCGGGCAGCTCCCCGATTTTTGAAAGTTGACGTAGTGTCACCTGGTTCAAGGCCAAGGTGCTTCCCTTGTCTTTCCGTACAATGGACACCTGTTTATTCTGTTTATAATCATTAAACAGATATTCGTGGTCAATATCCATGACATCGGCAATGGTCAAAAGGGTGTCAATGGAGGGCGAAACCTTGTTCCGCTCGATCTGGGACACAAGACTTTCACTGACTCCAGCCAACCTGGCGACTTCTTTAAGGGTGATATTTTTCCTCTCACGTATCGCCCTTATCTTCCCACCAAACTTGTATTTAACATCTGACTTAACCAATACTTCACCTCCTTCAGTATTTATAAAGTCAACCGCCTGTTTTGTCAAGCGGGTTTTTTCAGATCGTTTAAGATTTTTAAAACATTTGCTTTACAAGGATGCACAGATATGAATAAAAAATGAGGATTGCCATTTGGGGCACGTATCAGACAAAAGCACAACACATCTAAATGAGATGAACTCGCAAAAAGTCGACAGATAGATGGCTATTAAGGGGCAGGAATGAATATACTTTTAATCGGAAATCCCATTTCAAGCGGCGGCCATGCAGGAAAACGCATCAAAAAACTATCCCTTCTCCTTGAAGAACGTGGCCACAACGTGAGCTCCTATCTCACCCGCTTTGCAGGGGATGGGAAAGAGATGATCTCATCCTTGTGCCTGGGCATGGACCGAGCCGTGGTTGTGGGCGGAGACGGAACCCTGAATGAAATCATTAATGGTTTGGAGTCCTCTTTCACCTGTCCTATCCTTCATTTTCCCACGGGTAACGCCAATCTCCTTGCACAAGACTTGAAATTACCCCAACGGTTTTCCCGTGTGGTTGACCTCATTGAACAAGGTAAAACCATCATGGCGGATGTGGGGGTCATGAACGAAAGCCGGTTTCTGATGGTCTGCGGCATGGGATTTGATGCCCGGGTCACCGAAGAAGTGAAAAAAGTGCGAAAAGGCAAGGTCAGCAATCTGAGCTATGTCCTCCCATTTTTCCGCGCCATGAAAACCATGTCCCAGGCCCCTCTTACGGTCCGGATTGATGGCAAAGCCATTGAGGCCCAAGGGCAGGCCGTGCTTGTCTGCAATGTTCGAAACTACGCAGGAATCTGCGAAATTGCTTATGACGCAGGAGTCACCACCGGTGGGCTTGATGTTGTGGTACTTCCCGGGGAAAACCTGCTTTCCCTGCTTTCATACCTTGCTTATGCAAAATTCAGCCGCATCACACGTCTCAAGGATGTCGTTTACCTGAAAGCCGAAAAACAGGTGATCATCCAATCGGAATCTCTGATTCCTGTTGAACTGGATGGAGATTTTCATGGAAGGCACACCCAGGTCACCATCGACATTATAAAGGGGCTTGTCCCCTTGATCGTTCCCTGAAAAACATTTATAAACTCTAAGGAGGCTTCATGATGACTGTCCTTACTGACCCGGACATCCCCAATGAACTTAAAGACTGCGTTCGTTTTCACGGGCATCTTTGTCCAGGCCTGGTATACGGATACAGGGTGGCCATTGAAGCGTTGAAACACCTTGGTATCAGTCGAGCACCGGATGAAGAAATCATTGCCATCAGTGAAAATGATTCCTGCGCCGTGGATGGTATTCAAAAAATTCTGGGCACCACCTCGGGAAAAGGCAATCTGATCATACGAAATTACGGAAAAAACGTTTATACGGTTCAGTCTCGAAACACACAAAAAGCAGTCCGATTTTCACGAATTTTAGGTTATTGTTACGAAGGTGACCATCCTGAAGAATTTGAAATTCTTGAGAAAAAAGTCGCAACTAAATCTGCAACTAAATCGGAAATGAAACGACAGAAGCTCCTCAAGGCCATGGATCTTGCCCTTAAGAATTTTGATCGAATTTTCACGCGAACCGACGTGGACTATGAGGAAATCGATTACGCTCCCCTGGCTCCGTCTGTTGCCTGTGCAACCTGCGGTGAGCTGACCATGAAGACCCGTATGATTGAAGGAAAAGACAAGACACTTCGCTGTATTCCATGTGACAGGAAAGTCAGCATGATTCCCTAAATGAGCCCTATTGAGCAGTATCATTGACCGGAGCAGGAGCCGTATCACCAGGCACAGTCAGACCATACTGTTCCGCATACAATTTTTCGAACTCGAGGACACTCTCCTTATTGGCCGTCACAACGACTTTGTTGACTTTCACATCGGTCAGGCGCCCTTCAAAATAAGGATTCAGGACTATCTTAAACTGGTTAACCACGTCTTTCACCTTATCAAGGGATTTGGTGTCTTTATAGGTCTGTGCACTGAAAAAAGAGATGGCCATATCACGAATGATGGGATGAAGATGGTAGGTGATAACCTCCGTATCGGGATTCTTTTCCGGGGAAAGGTAATCAAGGCCCTCGGCATCTTCCACGCTGAGTTCCATATCCAGACATAAAAACCTGAACTTTTCATGATTTCGGTCCATCTGGAGATTCACCACGATGGGCCCGGGATTGACAAGTGCGATACTCAAGTCAATTTCACCATCTTCCGTTTGTTTACTCCGGACCCGTGTCCAAGTGGTCACCTGATCGTTTTCTTGTTTGAGAATCATCTTATCTTTGTTGATATCCAGCACTTCGAATCGAAAGGCTTGATCCTTAACCCAGGGGCCTTTCCCATCCCTGATCGTCGAGGGGGTGATGATTAGAAACATTTTTCCATCGGCCTTTGAATGTTCTACAGCCCAGTTGCCCTCGACTTTTTCCTTTGTTTCAACAATACGAGAAAATTTCCCTTCCACACGTTCCTGTTCCACCCAGCTTTTATTCTGACGGAAACTGTGTATTGCATGAATATTTGCCCGTTTAATACGCCAGGAGCCGATCAGCAACAAATCGATTTCCGGTGCCCTGTTACACGCCGTGTTTATTATGGACAAAAGAAATACGGTTAAAGCAAACAAAAGGAATTTCCTGGCCATGGTTTCTCCCTGGATATGTGCGAGGTGTGTTACAAATCTTTTACGTATGAAATATCATCGATGAGGTATGCTTGTGCGCCATGAAAACACAATAATAACAATTATACACCATGTTTTTAATAAAATAAAGCAACGATTCTTCCATGGCCTGGTTCACGCTTGACAGACCTGACTGTTTTTGATTAGGGTATCAGTGTTTTTTCCAAGGTATATCATACCAAAATAACGCCATCACAGACGCCTGTAAAAGGCTCAGACGGAACAAACATCATGAAACGTTCATACCATGATTCAGCCCCCTTGGGCGTCTGGCTTGACCAGGCACCACAGGCAGCGACTCGTAACACGCCTCTGCATTCAGCGCTTCTTCATGTCAAAGAGCCCATTGCCATAATTCAGGACAATGAAAAACTCCTGATTCGAAACCAGGGCCACGCTATTCTGGGGAAAAAAACGCCCGGGGCGAATGAAAAAATCCTTCTGGCTTATGCACCGGCACTGCCCCTTGAGAATCTTGGGGATCCTCTTTTTATGAAATCCCATAAATTAAAGTATCCCTATGTCATGGGAGCCATGGCCAATGGAATAACCTCGGCTGATATGGTGGAGGAAGCAGCCCGCGCCGGCATGGTTGGGTTTTTTGGAGCCGGGGGCCTGTCCCTTGACCGGATCTCCCAGGCCATTGACAGAATCCAAAAAAACCTGGCCCATCTGACCTATGGATTTAACCTGATTCACAATCCCAACGAGCCCCAGAACGAACAGGCCGTGGTGGACCTTTATCTTCACAAAAAGGTCCGACTGGTCAGCGCCGCAGCGTACATGCGACTCACAGCCCCCCTTGTACAGTACCGGATCACCGGGATTCACCGGGATGCCCAAGGTAAAATCGTCTGTCCAAACAAGGTCATTGCCAAGGTATCACGCAGTGAAGTGGCACGTCGTTTTTTTTCTCCGCCACCGGAAAAAACCGTTCAGGAGCTTGTAAGGCAGGGGAAAATTTCCATCGAAGAAGCCGAATTGGCAAAATATATCCCCATGGCCCAGGACCTGTCTGCCGAAGCGGATTCCGGCGGCCACACGGACAATCGACCGGCTCTGGCCCTTTTTCCGACCATGATGGCCCTTCGCCATGACATGATGAAAGCCCACGGGTATGACACCCAACTCCGCGTGGGTCTGGGCGGGGGTATTGCCACCCCCGAATCAGCCGCAGCAGCATTTGCCATGGGTGCGGCTTACATTCTCACCGGATCCATCAACCAGTCCTGCCTTGAAGCGGGCACCTCTGATGCGGTCAAAAAGATGCTTTGCGTCACCGAACAGGCCGATGTAATCATGGCCCCTTCCGCCGATATGTTTGAAATGGGTGTCAAGGTCCAGGTTCTTAAGCGCGGGACCATGTTTGCTTTAAAGGCAGCCAAACTCTACGATTATTACAGAACCTATGACAGCCTGGATCAGATGCCTTCTGCCACCATCGAAGAGCTTGAAAAGAAATTTTTCCATACCGGCATTGACCAGGAATGGAACAGCACTTGGTCTTTTTTTGAAACACGTGATCCCAGACAAAACGAACGGGCAGCCCGGGATCCCAAGCATAAAATGGCCCTGCTTTTCAGATCTTACCTTGGACGCGCATCCCTCTGGGCTGTAACCGGTGCGCCGGACCGGGTGATCGACTATCAGGTATGGTGCGGTCCTGCCATGGGTGCCTTCAATGAATGGGTCAAAGGCAGTTTCCTGGAAGCCCCGGAGCAGAGAAAAGTGGCCACCCTGGCCATGAATCTCTTGATGGGGGCAAGCTACGTGACCCGGATGAACCATCTCAGGTCACAGGGTATCATGCTTTCCGATGAAGAGATCCGTTATCACCCCATTGAAATGGATACATTACAATCATTTTTATAAATACATAAGGACGCCTCAAATCACTAAAAACACGAAGGATGACATATTCACCCGGTTTATGCATCCTTGAGAATATCTATATATTATGTAAAAATAACATGCAATATTAGATACTTACAGCCAGTAACCATTGTAAAATAAATGTAACACACCAAGATTTACTTTGATTATTAATAAAATACTAATATCGTTCGAAAATAGTACTATATATATTTATGCATAATTTTTTTTACCATTGACCAAAAAACGACGTGATTGATCTGACGTTTAACCAAGGGGTTTACCAATGAATCAGGACAAAAAAATCTCACCCGTTGCCATAATCGGACTCAGTTGTCTTTTCCCCAAAGCTCCAGGAATGAAAGAATACTGGCGGCTTGTCTACCAGGGTGAAGACGCCATAACCGACGTTCCCGAGTCACACTGGAACGCCAACGATTATTACTCGGAAAACCCCAAAACCCAGGATCACACTTACTGTACCAGGGGAGGCTATCTGCTGCCGGTCCCCTTTAACCCGGCAGAATTCGGCCTTCCCCCCAGCATCCTCGAAGCCACGGACACCTCCCAGATTCTGGGGCTGGTGGCCTCCAAAATGGCCCTTAATGATGCGGGATACGGCAAAGATCGTGAGTTCGACCGGGACAGGGTCAGCGTCATGCTGGGCGCCACAGTGACCCAGGAGCTGGTCATCAGCATGGGATCTCGTCTTGGCCATCCCAAGTGGCGACGGGCGCTTGAAGATTCCGGTATTCCCCCTGAAAAGGTCAAGGAAGTTATGGAACGGATATCCGACTCCTATGCCCCCTGGCAGGAAAGTACGTTTCCCGGTCTTTTGGGCAATGTCATCTCAGGGCGAATTGCCAACCGATTTGATTTCGGGGGAGTCAACACGACACTGGACGCGGCCTGCGCAAGCTCTTTCAGCGCTCTGAATCTGGCATTCATGGAAATCCAGAGCGGAAAGAGCGACATGGTCCTCACCGGCGGAGTGGATACCCTGAATGATATCTTCATGCACATGTGTTTTGCACAGACAGGGGTTCTGTCCCACACCGGAAGTGTCAAAGCTTTTTCTGACAAGGCCGACGGAACCGTCATCGGTGAGGGCATCGGCATTGTCATCCTCAAAAAACTCGAACAAGCTGAAAAAGACGGAGACAAAATTTACGCAGTCATTCGATCCGTGGGTGGCTCAAGTGACGGAAAATCACTGAGCATCTATGCGCCCAGTGCAAAAGGACAGGCCAAAGCCATTCAAAGGGCATACGATCAGGCAGGAATCAGTCCGGCCACCGTGGAACTTCTGGAGGCCCACGGGACAGGGACACGGGGTGATGTGGTGGAATTCCAGGGTTTGACCCAGGTGTTTTCCAAACATTCGGACAAAAAAAACTGGTGTGCCCTGGGCACTGTTAAATCCAATATCGGCCATACCAAGGCTTCTGCGGGCGTTGCAGGGTTGATCAAAGGTGTTCTTTCCCTTTACCACAAGGTCCTCCCCCCGACCCTGAACATCGACACACCTGATCCCAAGATGAATATCAAGGACAGTCCCTTTTACCTGTGTACCGAATCCAGACCCTGGCTTACGCCCCAAGCGGGTCATCCAAGGCGATGTGGCGTCACGGCCTGTGGATTTGGCGGAAGCAATTTTCATGTGATCCTTGAAGAATATGTCAAAGACAAAAAAGAGGTCTCATGGGATGGCGCTGTTGAAATTCTTGCTTTTTCAGGTCAATCTGAATCAGTCATCCTCCGTAAGATTGAAGCGTTTAAAAAAGAGGCTGTGTTAGATAAGCCCCTTTACATGTGTGATGCCTTCTTCCACTACCATGCATCAGTTTCCCGTAACGCATTCCAGGAAAAAGACCCCATCCGTCTTCTTTTAATCATCGGCAAAGATGATATACCTACCGACAAACTTGACAAAGCTGTTCAGGGCCTTCATTCGGATACCACAGAGGCCCTTTCACGTCAGAATATATTTCTCGACAAAAATCCGGCTGCAAAAGATGGCCTTGCCTTTCTCTTTCCGGGTCAGGGCAGCCAGTACACCCATATGGGTAAAGATATAATCAATGTCTTCCCGGAAGCCCGGGAGGTCCTTGAAAAAATCAATGCACATTTTGATCAGGCCGATACGCGGCTGAGCGATATCATCTACCCACTTCCTGACCATATCCAGGATCGAAAAACAAGTGAAGATGCCTTGAGAAAGACCGACAAGGCCCAGCCTTCCATCGGGGCCATCAGCTTGGCCATGAACCGGGTTCTCGGCCGATTTGGCGTGACACCCCAGGCCACATGCGGCCACAGCTACGGTGAACTATCCGCCCTTTGTTCTGCGGGATGGCTCCCTGAAGACGATTTTTTGACCTTGTCCGTAGCCCGGGGTAAATTCATGGCGGCCTGCGGCGACAAAGCCGGTACCATGCTGGCAGTCAAAGCCCCCTTGGATGATCTTGATCACCTGGTTAAAACACCCGGCCTCAACGTGGTTCTGGCCAACAGAAACTCCTATGACCAGGGCGTTCTATCAGGGTCCTTTGAATCCATTGAAAAGGCCGAAGGCCTTTGCAAAGAAAAGGGGTATCGGACCACGCGGCTTCCCGTGGCCGCTGCATTCCACAGCAGCCTGGTTGAAGCCGCTGCAAAACCCTTTGGCAAAGAAGTCCGTAAACACCCCATGACCCCCACACCCATTACCGTCTATTCCAACACCACAGGGGAACCCTATCCGGCCAGCAAACCCAAAGACATGGAAACAATCCTGGGGAACCAGCTTTTAAACCCAGTCCGTTTTGTGGACAACATCGAAAACATGTACAAAAGCGGCATAAGGACCTTTGTTGAAGTTGGGCCCAAACCCGTGCTCAACGGCCTGGTGTCATCCATTCTCAAGGACAGACCCGCCACGATCCTGTCCCTGGATGCCTCATCAGGAAAAAAATTCGGACTTATTGATCTTGCTCGGACACTGTGTTCCCTTGCCGTAACAGGTTATCCCGTGAGTCTTTCCAGCTGGGAACAGGGCATGGAAAAACCCGAAAAGATGGCCATGAATATCCCCATCTGCGGTGCGAATTACCGGAACCCGGTCAAGCCACGGCCCAAAACCACCATGGCTTTGCCCCAAGCGCCCATCGCACCCCGGTCTGACAACCTGATGCCAGAGGCGCCGAAAAGCTTTCCTGTGAAAGCTGAAAACGCCTTGCCCGAAATCCCGGTCCAGGGCACAAGCATCCCCGGACGTGAAATGAAACAGAATAACATGACTCAACCCAAGATTGTAAATGACGCGTTAAACGTGGTTCAGGAAGGATTACGATCCATGCAGGCCATCCAGGCCCAGACCGCCCAAGCCCATAACAGATTTCTTGAGGCCCAGGCAGAAGCCGGGAAAACCCTCCAGGCCATTATGGAAAAAGCACAGCATATGATCCGGAACCAGGGATCGTCTTCAAGCTATGTGGCCGACATGCCACCGGCTCCGGTCCGGCAAACTGTCCAGGTTCAGGAAACACCGTCTGCCCGGCCCATGCCTGCCCCCATGCCTGCACCCGTTCAAAGAAAAGCACCCCCTGCCCCGGCCAAAGCACCCCAGGCCTTTGTTTCGCCCAAGGCCAAGGACACGGATATGGGGATGACCAAACACATTGAAACGCTCATGCTGGGCGTGGTCAGCGATCTGACAGGCTACCCCGTGGACATGATCGGCCTTGACATGGACATTGAAGCCGATCTGGGTATCGACTCCATTAAACGGGTGGAGATCATGTCCGAATTCGAAGAACGCATGCCTGATCTGCCCCCCATTTCACCCGATGCCATGTCCACCATGAAAACCCTGGGTGCCATTGTGGCCCATGTGACTGAAAATATAACGGAAAGCAATGGGGCTGCTCCGGCCATGGAGGCCAGCATACCATCGGATGCGATTCATGTTGACATGGAAAAACTGACCCGGACCATGCTGGCAGTTGTCAGCGATCTGACAGGCTACCCTGTGGAGATGATCGGCCTTGACATGGACATCGAAGCTGATCTGGGCATCGACTCCATCAAACGGGTGGAGATCATGTCCGAATTCGAAGAACGCATGCCCGATATGCCCCCCATTTCACCCGATGCCATGGCCACCATGAAAACCCTGGGTGCCATTGTGGCCCATATAAACGAAAACGGCTCCACCCAAAAGTCAACACTGACCGGGCGTGCCCTCCCCCCAACAGAGACAATTTTCATCGACCTGGACCATCTGACCCGGACCATGCTGGATGTGGTCAGCGATCTGACTGGGTACCCTGTGGACATGATCGGCCTTGACATGGACATCGAAGCTGATCTGGGCATTGACTCCATCAAACGTGTGGAGATCATGTCCGAATTTGAAGAACGCATGCCTCATCTGCCTCCGGTTTCACCCGATGCCATGGGAACCATGAAAACCCTGGGCGCCATTGTGGCCCATGTTGCCGACAACTACTCTGCTCCTGAAACCTTATATACCGAACAGGCAACCCCCTCAATAGAGACAATTTTCATTGACCTGGACCAGCTGACCCGAACCATGCTGGAGGTGGTCAGCGATCTCACAGGATACCCTGTGGATATGGTGGGCCTTGACATGGACATCGAAGCCGACCTGGGCATCGACTCCATCAAACGGGTGGAGATCATGTCCGAGTTCGAAGAGCGCATGCCTGATATGCCCCCGGTCTCACCCGAGGCCATGGCGACCATGAAAACCCTGGGTGCCATTGTGGCCCATATTGCCGAAAACTGTTCAGCCCCGGAAACCGACCATGGTGGGCAATTTATCGAGCCATCAAAGGCGATCACCATTGACATGGCCAAGCTCACACGAACCATGCTTGAGGTGGTCAGTGATCTGACAGGATACCCTGTGGATATGGTGGGTCTTGACATGGACATCGAAGCCGACCTGGGCATCGACTCCATCAAACGGGTGGAGATCATGTCAGAATTTGAAGAACGCATGCCCCATCTGCCCCCGGTCTCACCCGAGGCCATGGCCTCCATGAAAACCCTGGAACAAATCTGTGATTACATATCCTCAAACGGCTCAAGTCCCGCACCTGTAAAAAGCCATGTTCCCGAAATAAAGCCGCGCCCGGAAGAAATCAAACCATCCGTGTCCAGACAAATCGTACGCGTCAAAAAAACACGGATAAATAAAGACAAGCCCCTTGCCATTCCAAAGAACAAAATCGTCTATGTCACCGATGACAAAAGCGGTCTTGGAAACGCCCTGGTCGTGGAATTGAAAAACCGTCATCTGAATGCCCAACTGATCCCCATAGATGGTAAGACCCCGGATGCTGCCGGGCTCGTGATCATCCCCGAATTCAAGAAAAAACGCTCGGGGGCATTGTCAAACCTTCCGGGATTCAAAAAGAAAGACCATGACATCTGGGACACAAGCCATGACCTGTTCTTGAAACAGGCTTTTGAACTGGCCCATCAAGCAGGATCGGCCCTTATGGAATCCTCTGACCAGGGCGGTGCCTTTTTTGCCACCATCACCCGCATGGATGGGACCTTTGGTTTTTCCGGAGGAAAACTTGAGGCACCGATACTGGGCGGTCTTTCCGGGCTCCCCAAAACCGCTGCCTGGGAATGGCCTTCCGTCAGCTGCAAGGCCATCGACATCGACACCTCCACGAAAGTATCCAACACCCTGGCCCAGTCCCTTGTGGATGAATTCCTGCACCGGGGCCCTGTGGAGGTGGGATATTCAGAAAGTTATCGTTATTCCTTGAATCTGGAGCCCTCTCCTGTTGTTCCCGCCTCTTTTGACCTAAAGCCCAAAGACCTGGTCATTGTCACAGGGGGCGCCAAGGGTGTCACGGCTGCCACGGCCATTGCCCTGGCCGAAAAATCACAAGCCACCATCGTCCTTGTGGGACGTTCGGCAGAACCTGGGCCTGAACCTGAATGGCTTTCATCACTGACCGACGTTTCGGCCATCAAAAAAGCCATCATTGAAAACGAATTCAAAGGACAAAAAGCAACCCCGGCCCAGGTAGACAAAATTTACAAAACCTATATGGGTAACCGGGAAGTGGTCAACACCATCACCCGACTTAAAGCTGCCGGCTCTACCACGGTGTATCTGTCCGCCAATGTCAGGGATCAGTCAGCCATCCAGGCCTTGGTCAACACGGTCACCTCAAGCTATGGCCCGGTCAAAGCCCTTATCCATGGGGCAGGTGTTCTTGAAGACCGCCTGATCGTGGATCAGACGCCCGAACAGTTTGAGCATGTCTATGGAACCAAGGTCCGGGGTCTTGAAAACCTTCTCCAGTGTATTTCCCCTGACGACTTGAACTATCTGGTCCTCTTTTCATCCGTAAGCGCCAGGATAGGAAACAGCGGTCAAGTGGCCTATGCCATGGCCAATGAAGTGTTGAACAAAGTGGGACGACATCATGCCCGGCAACATCCCCACTGCCATGTTATTTCCATCAACTGGGGGCCCTGGGACGGAGGCATGGTCACAGACAGTCTGAAAAAAGAATTCGCCCGAAAACACGTGGAGTTGATTCCCCTTGACCAAGGGGCCCAGTGCATGATTGATGAAATGGGCGGAACCCTGAACCAGGACATCGAAGTGGTGATCGGCGGCACATTTCCAACCGAACATACCGATGCGTCAGTTGTTCCGGAACCCCTTAGTGAGACAAAGTCATCGAACCATCTGTCCCTTTCATTTAAAAAAGAGGTTGATATTCACTCCTATCCCATTTTGAGTTCCCATATCATCAACAAAAAACCCGTGGTGCCCTTTGCCCTTATGACCGAATGGTTTGGTCATGGCGCATTGCACAAAAACCCGGGTTTCGTACTTCACGGGCTGGATGGCATGAGGGTTCTTAAGGGAATCAAAATCGACAAAGAGCCCAAGACCATCAGTCTGATGGCAAGTAAAATGGAAAAAAACGGATCATTTTTTGAAGTGGAGCTTGAAATCCTGAACGGGAAAAAGGAATCAGGGCATATTCATTCCAAAGCCAAAGCCATTTTGACTGAAACACTTCCCCAGGCCCCGGTCTATACGATTCCCCCGGAGATTCTTTCATCATCGTACCCTCGGGATCTGAATGATGCCTATGAGACCATCCTTTTCCATGGTCCCCAGCTCAAAGGACTCAAGAAAATCCTGGGCTGTTCGTCACGGGGCATGGCTGCGGACGTTTCATCTGCCCCCTCACCCTCAGCCTGGATCACAGATCCCCTGCGGTCCAACTGGGTCACGGATCCCCTGGTTCTTGACTCTGCTTATCAGATGGCCATACTGTGGTGTTATGAAGAAAAAGGGCTGGTATCTTTACCCAGTTACAGTGCCTCATACCGCCAGTATTGCCGGACATTTCCCCAAGAGGGCATGACCGTGGTCATGGAGGTCAAGGACATCACGGACCACAAGATGAAATCCGACTTCACCTTTCTGGATAATCAGAACAAGGTGGTGGCCACCATCAGTGGATATGAAGCGGTGATGGATGAATCCCTGATGCAAACCTTCGGTAAAGACGATAAACACCCGGAAGGGCCTTTATTCGACCGGACAAAACTATTGGCCTATGCTATTGGAAAGCCCTCTGAAGCCTTTGGGAAACCCTATGAGGTCTTTGACCATGACAGGATCATCGCCAGACTGCCCGGACCTCCCTACTTTTTCATGGACAGTGTAAACAAAATTGATCATACAGCATGGGAACTGAAGGCCGGTGGCTGGATAGAATCCGAATATACGGTTCCTGCCGATGAGTGGTACTTCAAGGCCAACCGTTCGGACAAAATGCCCTTTTGCGTTCTCCTTGAAATCGCCCTCCAGCCTTGCGGCTGGCTGGCAGCCTATGCAGGGTCAGCTTTGCACAGCGATAAGCAATTGAAATTCAGAAACCTGGGCGGTAAAGCGATCCTGACCAAAGAAATTGACCGTGATTCAGGCACACTGACCATGCGTACCCGAATGACCAAAGTCTCTGAGGCTGCCGGAATGATCATAGAAGATTTTGATATCCAGATTCTGCAAAACGGTGAAACGATTTATGACGGCAACACAAATTTCGGCTTTTTCACCAATGAAACCATGGAACAACAGGTGGGCATCCGGAATCCTGAAAAAATTGTCTATACACCCACAGCTGAGGAACTTAAAAAAGCCCGATCACTGGATTTTAAAAAAGAAGTGCCCCTGACCCCCGATGACCCGGCCTCGGATCCCTGCCCGGCCGTGGCCATGCCCTCCAAAGCCTTGCTCATGATTGACGGCATTGAATGTTATATCCAAGACGGAGGTCCCCAGGGACTGGGTTATGTGCGCGGTTATAAAACCGTGGATATTGATGAATGGTTCTTCAAAGCCCATTTTTTTCAGGACCCGGTCTGCCCAGGCTCTTTAGGCATTGAATCCTTTCTCCAGCTGGTCAAATTCGCTGCTTTGGAACGATTCAGTGAACTCAAAGATACCCATCGGTTCGAATTCACTACCGGCATTGAAAATGAGTGGCTCTACCGGGGCCAGGTCATTCCCCGGAACAAAAAAGTCGAGGTCTCGGCCATCATCACCCAGGTCACACAAGGCGATGCCCCCGAGATAACAGCAGACGGCTATCTTCAAGTGGACGGCCTTCTAATTTACCAGATGAAAAACTTCGGCATCCGATTGACACCCATCACAAACCCATAAACATCTTTCTGGCCATGATCTCATGCGAGGTCATGGCCTATCACTCCGCTGTGCCATTCCAGGCACGGCTTTTTGACCCGGAATCCATATCCGTAAAAGCATAATAGTTCTATTCAATTTCACCATCCCTGACCCAACACCATGGATTCCGGATCGGCTTCACATTCCCGGCTGAATGCCCCGGATGCTTCGATGGACGATTCAAACTTCGGAAACAGCATAAAGCCGCCCGGAATGACAAGGTTGAGTGCCAATTCGGCGGGCACAGCCCGCCCTACGAGGTCTTTCGCAATAATTTACAATCAGGCATAAACTGTTTTTGAAGGCGAATCAACTACCCCATATTCCACATTATAAATAAAATACCCCATGGCACATTCTTTTTCTGTCCCATGGGGTACTTTTACAAGGCGATATATTTTATTAGTTGTATTATCAGCATATTACAAAAATGGCATGGTTTTAGCTATACTATTCATTTAACACGGCAACGAACACGCCTTCAACACGATTTAAGAAGAAAGCGTGTTAACCATATTAACCATTAATTTAGGGAGTATGTCATGAAAAAAACAACCGCAAATACATTAGGCATCGCATTTATAAGCACTATCCTCGCAGTCGCATGTTCTGCCCAAGTTTGTTTTTCCGATTCATTTGTTGATGAGTCAGTCATTAATGCCACCAAGGATTTCACCTTTGGCCGTTGTGTTCAGACTGTTGACAAAACAGATGCTATAACGGCTCACAACAACGCCAATGTTATGGAAAACGGGGATTCTTTTGTTAATGCATCCGTTGTGGAAGCCTTGAATGGTTTCACATTTGGAAAATCAGATTATTCCATATCAACGAAACGTGCTGATGCGACAAAATTGAACGCCGGGGATTCCTTTGTTAACGAATCTGTCATCAGGCAATTGGAAGGTATGTCATTATCTAAATTGACACTTACCTATGCCAACTAAGATGATCTCGATGGGCGTCACCCCAACAATCAATCGCATCACAGATACACACTAAACATGAGAAACCGGCCAAGATCATTCTTGACCGGTTTCCATGTTTTATTGATTTGTACTTTTTGGTAAAAAGTCAACGAAGAGATATGGAAAAGGACTCTATATCCGGCGAACCGATCCATCCTATTCCGGTAATGTGATCATGAAAATTCCCATGAGTATCTACAAACTTACCCTTTATCGGCAGCTCGGCGATATTGGAGTATTTTGTGAGGGGCTTGATATATTGCAGCCATGTGTGTCATCGTGTTCCTCTCTTAAAATATTATATATATTAATCGTTTCAGAGAGTTTTATGGCAGATTGAAAGGATGTCGCACAAATTCGGGTTCAATACAGTTCTTGAAGAAATGGAATCATAAAATAATGATTGTTTCTTTCCAAGGAATATTAAAAAGAAGATTCTTTGTCAATTAAAATTTGACATATCCCTGCTTCTCAAAAGGGGGAAAATTCGGACAAAATAAAGACCTTTCAAAATTGAGAACCGTTATTGAAAAACTATCCTCTGGCAACTTGTTGGAACCAGTCTATCGCGATCATCCCCTTTCAGGAAATTGGAAAAATCATCAGGATTGTCATATTGAGCCCGACTGGATTTTAATATACCGAATCACCGAAGAAGACTTATACCTCGAAAGAACCGGATCGCACTCAGATCTATTCAAAAAGTAGAAAATCTCAAAACGCGAACGTATGGGTCAGGGGCGCTTGGTCGAGTAGGCTAAAGGAACCTCCCCCTTGGCCTCTCACAGAACCGTACGTGAAACTCTCGCTTCATACGGCTCTTCCTGTCCAATCTTTCAATCATCCTTTAGTTACTGTTCAAATTCAGTGGTTCATTTTCATTCATCTCTTCAAAACATACCTGACAGATTTATTTCGGCCTTTTCCCTATCGCTCACGACAAACACTCTTGATGGATGCCGCATAGGGCAGTTTGATTCCAGTATCTGATTACCGAAACCGAGGGGCCGACACTCATCTTCAATACAGCATGAAAGACTCGCGTCTTTCTTCATGGCACACGAGCGCAGCGGAAGCAATCCCTTGCATGTATTTGTTGGCAGTTTATGTTTGTTTTCGACGGCGAGGTGAATAATAAGTTCCATTTCTAAATTTTGCCAGCATTTTGCCTTTTTCAGTGATTGGAAAAGACCAACAATGCACCCTGGCACCCTTTGCCCTGTGAGAATTACGAAATTGTGCATATTTAAACTCCCACACCACATTGCATTTTGTTCCAAAATCAATTTTTGACATTGCTCTTATTACATTTAAGAAGGTTGTTTTACCAACCATACTTACATCAAGCATTTTACTGATTAAATATCCATCTCTCGGATCAGATGTATTTGAAATAATAATTTCAAATACATCTGACAAAGATATTGTTTCCCTATTATCCCAGTAAGTTCTACAGATATTATTTCGAGCTGCTACAGGAAAACCCAAAGAATATAGCAAATTAAACTTTGGCCATTGTTTTTCTATATCATCTGTCTTTGGCAATTCATTTTTGATGTTTGTTGTCATTTTTAATTTTTCTGTCAACGTATGCTTCAGGCGCGGCGTTTAGCCGTCGCCTGGAAGCAATTGTTGGCGCTAATGGATTGGCTCTTTAGGAAGTTGAGCACTATGCCAGACTGCAACCACCCAAATGATATCAGCTTTGATTTTATAAAAAAACCGGTAGGGAGAAACTATTACCTCTCTATAAGAAAGTTCCGGAAATTCTGGAATGATTCGTCCAGACTCTGGAAAATCTTCAAGCCTTCTCAAAATTTTTTCAGCACGATTGCGAAAATTAACGGCAGCAGAAGGTTTATCCCTACGAATATATGATAGAGCTGAAAGAAACTGTTTTCTGGCAGTTGGTGTGAATTGAATCTTCACAGGGAGTCCTTATTTAAAAGTTCATCCGCTTCAGCAAGGACCGAATCCAAATCATACCCAATACCGGCTTCAATTTCTTTTTCACCCTTTGCTAATAAACGTAATATTTCTTTTTCATGCTCAAGTTTTTCATATGCATCAACACCAAGCATTACAGCACGGGCTCTTCCTCTTTGTGTAATAATCAAAGGTTCTTTGTTGGTTTGAAGTTGTTTCAACAGTTTAGCAGCACCCTGCCTCAGATCACTTACAGGTATTATGTTTGATAATTTTCCCATTTTTCATCCTCCTGATTGTATCATTGATTGTACAACCAGATGTACCTCAAAAGCAATCATTATTTTTTATCTATAGAAACATCGGCGCCAACGTCGGTGGTCACCTGCTGGCGGAAATTAACGACAGAGGTGGAAAAATTAATAACGTTTATAAAACGACAGACTTCAAAAAAAAGCCGACGTAGCAAGTCAGAGCTCACCACTTTATTGGCAGCTACTTTAATGCATCAAACGGGCAATGGCAGAATTAACCCAGAATTTTTTTCCTATGATTTTAATTAAAGTAAAAATTTGGTTAATCATTTTTTATTTTCTTGGTAATGAGAATTATATAGACATACATTAAGCCTACTGAAAGTAGTATGTCAAAAACACCCATAAAACGCGCGTCACTTCCAGTATAGTGTTTCGCATTAGTGTAGATGCTTTTTGAATATAATGTTTCTAATCCTCCGAACATCGTAATAACAGATAAAAACAGAAATAAATTTGCTTCGGAAAATATCACCCGTAGCACATTTTGGAATTTGTAAGAAGAGCCCCCAAGACTGAATGAGCATAATATTGAAACAAAGATTTGACTGCTATTGAAATCGAGATGATCCTTTTTATGTGAAAAATTATAGATGGAAAGGACTAATAACATTATCATCAGAGTTGCGATGAAATTGATAACAGCACCCAAATGTTTTGATTCAAATTGTGGATTATTAAAAAATTTTTTCAGTTTTGAAAATTCCTCAATGTTTTCATGAAGTTTGTTATTTGTAATTAAAACTGACAACGCCGCCCTTCACCCGCCGGGCGGAAATACCGAAAACGGTTGAAAGGACAATAAAATTTATTAAAAAGAACCCTTTCAAAAAATCGCGCCGTAAGCCCGGTCGGCTGTGCAAGGGCATTGT
>Ga0180007_10000624_pt1 | contig 56178 bp, 54 predicted proteins | sample MM_PC_MetaG_FD_121122 | JGI IMG/M metagenome (GOLD analysis project Ga0180007, IMG submission 121122) | Groundwater microbial communities from the Aspo Hard Rock Laboratory (HRL) deep subsurface site, Sweden - MM_PC_MetaG | ecosystem: Environmental > Aquatic > Deep subsurface > Groundwater...
GCTTTCATATAAGCTGTTTGATAAGCAATTATTCCGTATGAGGCAGCATGGGCTTTGTTAAAACCGTATGATTGAAAAGGCTCAAATAATACCCATAGGCTTTCAGCAAAGTCCTCGCTCTGGCCGTTTTTAATAATTCCTGCAACAAATTTCTGTTTCTGGGCAGCCATCTCTTCGGGAATCTTTTTGCCTACGGCTTTTCTGAATTTATCAGCTTCTTCCCAGGAATAGCCGGCAAGATCCAAAGCACAGAATAAAAGATCATCCTGATAGACAATTAGACCGTAAGATGCTCCTAAAAATTTTTCCATTCTTGGGTCTAAGTATTTGACCAGTTTGGGATTATGTTTTCTGCGAACATATTCCGGAATTTGAGAAATCGGACCCGGCCTGTAAAGAGCAACCATGGCCATGAGATCCTCAACTCTTGTCGGTTTTAAATCCTTAAGATATTTTGTCATCCCGCTTCCTCCCAACTGAAAAACTCCCATTGTCTCTCCCCTTGCAAGCATTTCGAATGTTTTTTTATCTTCCAAAGAAATATTTCTAATATCGACTCTTTTACCAGTAAGTTTTTCGGCAATATCTACCGAAGAACCCAAAATTGAAAGATTTCTTATTCCCAAAATATCAAATTTTATAAGTCCTACATCTTCGCAGGCATGCATTTCATACTGGGTGATAATTTTTTCTCCAGAAGGCTCCTTTTGGATCGGGGTAAATTCAGTAAGTTTTCCAGGAGCTACAACCACTCCAGCAGCATGAACAGAAATATGTCTGGTATTTCCCTCAACCTGTCTGGCCAAATCAATTATTATTTTAGTGTCGGAATCGCTATCGTATAAAGTTTTAAGATCGGGGGTTTCTTTTAGGGCTTTTTCTATGGTCATGGGAAAACCCTGTGAGCCGATTGGAATCAGTTTGGAAATCCTGTCTCCAACAGAATAGGGATAACCCAAAACTCTAGCAATATCCCTGACGGACCCTCTTGCAAGCATTCTTCCGAAAGTACAAATTTGAGCAACGCTTTCTTTACCATATTTATCGGAAATATAGCCGATAATTTCTGCACGTCTATCATCAGCAACATCCAAATCTATATCGGGAGGGGAAGGTCTATAGGGATTTAAAAATCTTTCAAATGGAAGATAGTAGGTTAAGGGGCTAACGGTGGTTATTCCCAAAACATATGAAACCAAACTTCCTGCGGCGGAACCTCTGGTATTTGTGATAATTCCTTTTTCATTGGCCCAGTTAACCATGTCCATAACAATCAAAAAATAAGGTGCATAGCCTTTCTGGCAAATAATCGATAATTCATGTTCAAGCCGATTAACTACTTCTTTCGAACATTTGGATATTTTTTCTTTGAGTTTTTCTCGGGAAAGTTCTTTTAAGTAGGAATCTGCGGTTTTTCCTTTAGGTAAGTCAAATTTGGGAAAGAACCATTTTCCCAACGATATTTCCAGATTGCATTTATCTGCAATTTTTACGGTATTTTCAAGAGAATCTGGCAGATCTTTAAATAAAACAGCCATTTCTTCCGGAGTTTTAATATAATAATCCGGAGTGTCGATGTAGCGCATCCTGTTTGTATCTGAAATGGTTTTACCTGTTGCTATGCACACCAAAGCATCCTGAGCTTTAGCATCCTCTTTATGTATATAATGAGCATCATTAGTTGCAACAAGGGGAATCCCCAAATCTCTGCTTAATTTAATTATTCCCTTTTCTGCCTTTTTTGCATTATCGCTAATTTCAATTAAGGATCTTTTAATTTCAGAATTAATTGCCTGAGATAGCCATTTGTCAAAATCATGCCTTTGGATTTCTAAATAATAATCTTTGTTAAATACTTGCAAAAACCATTTGGCTGTTTTTTTTGCCAACTTATAATTATCCTGAATTAAAGCCTGTCCGATTTCTCCCAAGGGACAAGCTGACATACATATAAGACCCCTGGAATATTTTTTTAATGTTTCTCTGTCAAAACGGGGTTTGTAATAATAGCCTTCAATGTGGGCAAGAGAGGTTAATTTCATCAGGTTTTTGTAACCCTCATCATCTTTTGCAAGAAGAACAAGGTGGAAGTTTTGAGTTTTTCCTCTTTCGGCCTTTTCTTTTAAGTCTCCAGAGGTCATATAACCTTCAATTCCAATGATTGGTTTTACTTCTTGTTTTTTAGCTTCTTTGTAAAAATCAATTGCTCCGTACATTGCTCCGTGATCGGTAATTGCAAGTGCATCCATACCGTTTTCTTTAACGAATGAAATTAAAGAAGAAGTGTTTGATAGTCCGTCTAGAAGTGAATATTCGGTATGAACATGGAGGTGTACAAACTTATTCATTTATCGGTATTGTTGTCAATATCTTTGCTCAAAAATTTAAAATTATTTTTCCTAGGTACATTTTTGGCTATACGCGTAGCTTTCTCTGCCCTAAATAAAACTTCTTTGGGGCTATCGTCTTCTTCTTTGAAAGCCACACCAATGGATACTGTTACATTGCCTACTGGTGCCTTCGTACGCGTTTCTATCTTCTCCACTCTTTGTCTTAATGATTCTGCTTTTTCAAATAAGGTTGATTTTGGTTTGACCCTCTAAATACAACTGCAATTTCCTCACCACCATACCTATAAGCTCTATCTTGTTCTCCTCTGGAAGATTCTTGAGCTGCTCTTGCAACATCAATAAGTACCAAATCTCCGATATCATGCCCAAATACGTCATTAATCGTTTTAAAATTATCTATATCCATAAAAAATATTGCGTAATTCTTTTCATTTTCGAGCTTTAACAAATCACGGCCTAACTCTCTTCGGTTATAAAGTCCCGTCAAAGGGTCTCTTATGGCCTCCTTTTCCGCTTTTTCGGCGCGTGCACGCATAGATCTTAAATGTTGTAAGGTTTGTGCTGCCGCCGCTAGAACAACGGGATTTTGTTCAATGGTTGGAATTATTCTTTCTTTTTCTTGTTCTGGAATATTGTCCGTCATACTATTAATCCTTCCTTTATTTTATTAATTTCTCCTTTTCCTTTTAACTTCTTTTGTATTTGTCCTATTAAAAATCCAAGTATTTGTTCTTTTCCGTTTTTATAATCCTCATGTGCTTTTTTGTTTTCTTCAATAACTTCTTTTACTGCTTTTTGAGTTTCTTCTGCGCTTGCGTATTCTACTTTAGTCAACTTAATTATTTTTGCAATATCTAACTTTTTATTTATTATTAAATCCGCAATTGCCTTAGGCCTAAAGTCTTTTATTTCTTTTACTGCCTTTTCAAAATAATCGCATTTTTCTATATCGTTTGTTAATATTTCCATATAATCTTCGGGGAGATTATATTTATCTTTCAGTCTTTTTCTCTTGTCTTTAGGAAGCTCGGAAAGGCTTTCTTTTAATTTGCTTATTTCATCCTGATTTATTCTAATCGGGGGAATATCGGGTTCAGGGAAGTATCTATAATCTTTTGCTTCTTCTTTTGTTCTTTGGCTGAATGTTTTTTGCGTTTGTTCATTGTATCCCCTTGTTTCTTGAACCACCCTTTCATCTTTTATTAAAATTTCTTCCTGTCTTTTAATTTCTGCATTAATTGCATTTACCATAAATTTGAATGAGTTTATATTTTTTATCTCAACTTTATAATCAGGAAGTTTTCCGTCGGTAGATAGGGAGATATTTGCTTCCAGCCTCATTGAACCTTTTTCCATATCCGCATTTGAAACTCCCAGATATCTTGCGCTTAACTGAACATCCTTTAGGAAGGATGTGACAGATTCTGCATCATGAAAGTCCGGTTCGGTTACAAGCTCCATTAAAGCAACTCCAGAACGGTTGAAATCAACCAGGGTTTTTTTGCCTTGGTGCACAAGCTTTGCCGTATCTTCTTCCAGATGTATTCGTGTTATGTCAATTAAAGTTTTAGTTTTTTCTATTTCGTATTTTCCTTTTAAACACAAAGGTAAATCATATTGGGATATCTGATAGCCTTTGGGAAGATCGGGATAGAAATAATGTTTTCTGTCAAACTTTGTAAATTCGTTAATCTGACAGTTAAATGCAACGCCGAATTTAATTACAGAATTTATAGCTTCTTTATTGGCAAATGGCAAGGCTCCGGGAAGACCCAAACAAACGGGGCATGTCTGGGTATTGGGGGTTTTTGCAAAATGATCAGGGGAACATCCGCAAAACATTTTCGTTTTTGTAGAAAGCTCTATATGTACCTCAAGACCTATTATTGGAATATATTTATTCATAAATTAACCTCCTGATAAAAAACGGTCTCCATATTTTTGAGAAATAAAATATATTGATATTGAAATTGCTGAAATTACAACAAGGAAATATTTTACTCCCAGAATTTCTACTATGCTTCCGGAAAACAGAACCGGAAAAACCGAAGCTACGGTTACTAAAAACCAAAAATTTCCGAATACCCTTCCCCTTAAATCTTTTGGGGTTTTTTCCTGCAAAAAAGTCTGCGATGGAACAATTATCCCGATAAAAGTAAGACCCAATAAAAGTATAGAAACAAAAGACAGGATAGTTTTTAAAACATAGGGCATAAGCGGGATTAAAAATGTAAAGATTAAAATAATTACTCCTATTCCCAAAAGTGAATTATCTATCACTTTTTTCTTTCGCCAGTTTTTTGTCAAAAGCTTAGGAAGTATCATTGCTCCAAACACTGCACCTATTCCTGCAGGAACTAAAATAAAAATGCCTGCGGAATTAAGTGGTATTGAAAGAAGGTCGTGTGCAATTATGGGAACTTCAACAACTAGAATCTGCAAAGCTACCTGAAAACCTATTAGAAGAAGGACCGGTGTAAGCACCTTTCTTTCGTTTTTAATGAAATTGTATCCTCCGAAAACATGGGAAAAAAACTTGGAAACAGCTTCTTCAAATTTGTTTGGGACTTTAGTTCCTGCTGCAAGTTTGGGAAGAAAGGTTGTACTTATAAAAGCAATAAAAAGAAAAAATGAACAAATGAATAAAGTATTGTTAAAACCCAGGAAATGTTTAATAAGTCCGGCTACGGCAAAACCCACAATTAATGATCCTTGTTGGGTTAAAAAGAAGAGACTATTTCCCTGAGTCAGTTTATCCTTAGGTAAAAGTGAAGGAAGAGATGCAGCTTCTGCAGGTACATAAAATTGATTCAAAAGGGAATAAATAAAAACAACTTCGTAGAGTATGAAAATGTTTGCTTGAGGAAATACTGCATAAAGAAAAATGGTTAGGGCCTGAAGAAAATTCGTAATAAAAAGCATCTTCTTTTTATCGGTTAAGTCGACAATTGCGGACGCAAAAGGACCGATAAGAATTGCCGGAAGAGCATATGCAACCCACAAAAGAGATGTTGAAATTGCAGAACCTGTTGTTTCAAAAAGCTTAATCAAAAAAACAAAGTTCATTATATTAATTGACAGTTGTGAAAGAATCTGTGAAGTCCAAAGAAATCTGAAATTTTTGTTTTTAATTACCGGTTTAAATACATTCATCATAAGTTTGCAATTTTTGGCTTATAATTAGTTTCTTTTTCAAACATTTTTCCTAAATTAAATAAATCATATTCGGAAAATCTTGGTCCCATCAGTTGAAAACCTAAAGGAAGAGCATTTTTAGTAAAATTAAAAGGGAGAGAAAGAGCGGGAATCCCGGACAAATTGGCTGTTGCGGCAAATATGTCCGATAAATACATAGTTAGAGGGTCTTTTGTTTTTTCTCCGATTTTAAAGGGAGGGGTGGGTGTAACTGGCGCAATTAATGCATCTACCTGATTAAAAATATTATCAACCTCTTCTCTTATTTTTGTTCTCATCTTCATCGCTTTTAAATAATAGGCATCGTAATAGCCGGAGGATAATACATATGAACCAAGCATTATTCGCCTTTTTGCTTCATCACCAAAGTCTGTTCTTTTACCCCCATATCTTATGCCGTCAAATCTGGACAAATTTGAAGAAACTTCGGCGGGTTGAACAATGTAATAAACAGATATTGCATATTTGGAAGAGGGTAAGCTTACTTCTTTTACCTCTATTCCCAACTTTTCAAAAATCTTAATCGCCCTTTTTATATTGTTATCAACTTCCGAATCCAATCTTTCTTCAAAAAATTCTTTGGGTACCCCTATTTTAAAATTAGATTTAGCGGGTTTGTGCTGGTTAATATTTCTAACAGTTGAATCGAAACCATCTTCTCCCTTAATTGCATCGAATATTTGTTTAATATCATCAACCGTATGAGCTATGGGGCTTACACAGTCTAAAGACGAAGCCATGGCAATAACTCCGTATCTGGATACAGCTCCGTACGTGGGTTTTAAACTCACCAAATAATTAAAATTTGCCGGCAACCTGATAGAACCACACGTGTCTGTTCCTGTAGATATTAACGACATGTTTGAAGAAAGTGCGGCGGCAGAACCGCTTGAAGAGCCCCCCGCAATATAATCTCTATTCCATGGATTTAAGGTTGCTCCAAAATCGGAATTTTCTCCTGAAGATCCGTGTGCCCAGGCATCACAATTTACTTTCCCCATCATTATTCCACCTGCATTTTCAATTTTCTTGACAACGGTTCCGGAATACGAGGGAATATAGGTTTCTAATACTTTAGATCCTGCGGTAGTTCTTATCCCCTTTGTTAAAAATATGTCTTTATAAGCGACTGTCGTTCCTAAAAGCGGATAGTCTGTTAGAATTTTTGGGTTGTCCTGACCTATTAAATTATCTACTTCCTTGGCTTTTTTATATGCCTCATCTTCAGTAATAGTCAAAAATATATTTAGGTCTTTATTGTATTTTCCGATTCTTTCTAAATATGAATTAACAAGTTCAACGGCAGAATACTTTTTATTTATAAGTCCTTCCTGGGTTTCTTTTATGGTTAAGGGTATATCCATGTTTAAGATTCCTTGTTTAAAACAGCATCAACTTCAAAATATCCGTTTTTGATTTGTTCGGTTCCCGAAAGTGCTTCTTCTTGAGAAAAACTATTAGGTTTTACTTCATCTGGCCTATAGATATTTTCAAGACCTGTTGTCTGGCTTGTGGGTTCTATATTTGCGGTATCAACTTCCGAAAGCTGACTTATGTAATCTACAATTTTAGAAAGTTGTCCCTGAAATTTTATTAATTCTTTATCCGTCAAATCCAAATTTGAAAGTTTGGAGATATGCTTAACTTCATCGATAGTTAGTTTTCCCATTTAGCTAAGATAATAATAATCTCTGAAGTGTTTTCACGCAAGCTCTTTTAGGATTTTGATTCTTTCTTCTACAGGAGGGTGGGTATTAAAAAGATTTGAAAACCATCCGACGGATCCTTGATTCCTTTTTCCCTTAAACGGACTTTCTATATATAGGTGAGCAGTTGCTTTATTTGCAGCCTCCAAAGGCTCCGTATCTTTTGAAATCTTTATTAAAGCTGATATTAAACCTTGGGGCTGTCTTGTCAATGAAACGGACCCTGCATCTGCCATAAATTCCCTTCTTCTGGAAATTGCAAGTTGAATAAGCTGGGCGATAATCGGAGAAAGAATGGCAAAGATAATTCCAAGTGCTAAAATTATTGCACCCATTTGATTATTGTCATCTCTGTCCCTTTTACCTCCGAACATATTTGCTCTTAAAAGCCAGTCACCCAAAAGTGCGATAAGTCCAACCATTACTGCAACAAGCGATTGAAGTCGCGTATCGTAATTTTTAACATGGTTTAGTTCATGAGCAATAACTCCCTCAAGTTCCGTTCTTGTTAATTTATCTAAAAGTCCGGTGGTTGCACAGATAACAGCATGTTTTGGATCTCTGCCTGTTGCAAATGCATTGGGAGCTGAATCGTCAATGACATACAATTTAGGTTTTGGAAGTCCTGTTCCTATGGCAAGGTTTTCCGCAACAGTATAGAAATCAAAATATTCCTTTCTATTTGCTTCTTTTGCTCCAGAAATTGTCAAAACTATCCGATCGCTGAAGTAATAACTGCCGTAAGAAATAAGTCCGGAAATTATAAATGCAAAACCAACAATTCCTAAGCCTCCCGTCTGGTATCCCCAATAATAACCTAAAGCTTGGGATAATATATAAACTGTTAGAGCAACAAAAAGCAAAAACCCAATAACTACAATTGAGCTTTTTATTTTATTAGCCCTTTGGGCTTCATAAATATTTACCATTTTAAAAACTTACCTTCGGTGTTTTAATATCCTTTTCGTTAACTTGCAAATGCTCTCCTTTAATTGCGGTCTTTAAACCTTCTTCCTCGGAAATATTAAAAAGTTTTGCTACCAAACTTGAAGGGAATGTTACTCTTTTGACATTAAAGTCAGCCGTTAAATCAATAAGTAAGCGTCTGGCATACATTACCTTATCCGATGTATCCCTAAGCTCATCCATTAAACTTACTACCACAGTATTTCCTTTTAGTTCAGGGTTACTTTCAACAACAACCTGCAATTTAGGTAAAAACTCCGCGACTTTTGCGGAAGCATCTTTTCCTGCAGAAATTAACTTTCTGGCATCAGCAAGCATTGTAAGGATGCTTTTTTCGTGAGACAAATATCCCTTGGTTGAATTTTCCAAATTGGGAATCAAATCCGCCTGTCTTTTGAGTTGATTGCCGATTTCCTGTATCGAAGCTTTAATCCTTGCTTTACTTGAAACAAAAAAGTTATATGTAGCAATTATCCAAACTGCAATAACTGCCAATACGATAACTACATAAATAATCATTTATTAATCACCTCCTTTAATAATTTTTCAAAATCTATTAAATTAAGACTGTTAACTATATCATATTTTTGCGCCCATCCACGTCTTGCAACCGAAACTCCGTAGGTCATATTATTCATCATTTCTTTATCGTGCGAATCGGTACCCAAAGTAAGTTTTACACCCGCCTTAAGGGCTTCTCTAACCATAAAATCGGGTAAATCAAGACGCATGGGGTCTGCGTTTATTTCAATCCATTTATTGTTTTTAACACAAAAGTCAAATATCCTTGTCCAATCGATTTCAACACCTTCCCTTTGGTTTAATTTTCTTGCCGTAGGATGTGCAAATATTAAAGCTTTGGGGCTCCAAGATAAAGCACTTAAAACTCTTTGAGTCATTTGATCTTTGGAAAGATTAAAGCTTGAATGAAGAGAAACCAGGGCAAAATCTAGGTAACTAAACCCTTCGGAAGGAATTGGGCATGATCCATCCGGAAGAATATCTATCTCGAGGCTATTGAACACTTTCTTTACTCCACTTTTCACACTATTCACGAGTGAGTAATTAATTTTGTCTATTTTTTCTTTCTTTCTTTTAATTAAATCTAATATCTCACTATCATTGTGCTTACTTTTACTTGGATTATGTTCCGTAAATGCTAAATAATCGTAACTTAATTTATTCCCTCCTTCTATTATCTCCTCCATAGAAGAAATCCCCAAATCATGACTTGTTTCTATATCAAAATTTGAGTGAATATGCAGATCTCCTTTAATGTCAAGAAGTTCTATAAGTTTAGGAAGCTTATTTTCTTTGGCGGCTTCTATTTCACCCGCATCCTCCCTTATTTCGGGGGGGATCCAGTCAAGATTCAGGTATTTGTAAAAGTCTTCTTCTTTAGAAAATTCTTTTATATTATCGTCCTTTTTCCCAATTTTTTTTATTCCGTATTCCGAAAGACTGAAACCTTTTTTAATGGCGTATTCTCTTAAGGCGATATTGTGGTGTTTAGATCCCGTAAAGTGCTGAAGAAGTGAACCATATGATTCTAAAGGCTGAACCATGAGATCTACTTGAACGTCCCCGGGAAGCAAAATTGAGGCTGTTTTATCACCTTTTTCAAGTATTTTTTGAAGTTTGGGAAACTTTACAAAATGGTTGATAACCAGATCCGGATTATCAGTTGCAACTGCAATATCTATATCCCCGATAGTCGAAGCCTTTCTTCGTAGACTTCCTAAGGGATCTGCTCTTTTAACTTCTTTGAACTTTTTAACCCATTCAATTACTTCGGATGCTCTTTCCCAAGCATATGGTAAAAGATGGCGAACTGGTTTTGATTCTACTTTTTTTAATTCATCTTTTACTTCTTTAGGAATACTTCCTTCCGTAACGAGCTTGTGTGCGGTTTTTGGCCCTATTCCTTGTACTTTTAATAATCTGAACATGATTTTGGGGTAATCCTTCATTAAATCTTCAAAATGCTTGACATGACCTGTCTTAAAAAGCTCATCTAAGTGCTTAGAAATTGATTCTCCTATTCCTGGCACATCTTCCAGCTTTCCTTCATCCCAGAGGTCTTTCAGTTCGCTTGAGGCGTGTTCTATAGCGTCAGCCGCTCTTTCGTAAGCAATAATTCTAAACTTGTTCTTTATTTCGTCCTGAAGCTGATATGAAGCAGCGACACCCCTTAAAAGTTCTGCTATGTCAAGATTGGTAAATTCCTTAGATTTAGGCTTCATTTTATGTTATCATTTCCATTGTAACACTTGGGGTCGTAGCGTAGCAGTTAACGCGCCTCCCTGTCACGGAGGAGATCGAGGGTGCGAATCCCTTCGGCCCCGCCTCACATAAAATATGTCCCATAATTTGCATGCTTTCCTTCTTTTACCTATAATTCGTGTTTATGGCAAGAGAGTTTTCTGTAACACCCGTTATTTCTATCGAAGATAACCCTAATATTAGTCTTTCTTTCGTTAGACTTAAAGGAATAAACAATCGCATAATAATGCCTGATTCAGATGCCGTCTATGTGTGTACTAAAGGTATTGTTTCATTTCTTATAGGAGAAGATGATCGTTTATCTTTATTTATTTTAAAAAAAGGCAGTCCTACTAAGATTGATAAAGGAATTCCATATCTGAGTTTTAGCGAAGAAGGAACAACTCTTATTGCCGTAAATAAACCTGCTTTTGATAGCAAGAGTATAAAAATACTTCCAATATCTAATGAAATCAGAGCTATGATAGCAAAGATAAATCGTGATATAAAAATTTGTACCCTCTTGACTTCAAATCAATCTTCATCTAAATTCAGTCAAGTGTAATCTGCCCCATGTAACTTTCGATTGGGGGTGAATGATTTTGAAATTTAATCTTAAATCTATTTTAAAAAGCTTCAAATTAAATGAATCCAGTGTAAGTATGGTTTTGGGGGCAGTCGTTATAGTTGTAGTTGGAATTTTAATCGCAAATTATTTCAAAGATAAATCAATTGGATCAATCCTTAATAGCGGAGAAAACAAAACAGAATCCGGCTTAAGTCAAACATATTTAGTTTCCAAAGGAGATGATCTTTGGACTATAGCTGAAAAGACAACCGGATCGGGATACAACTGGGTTGAAATTGCCAAAGACAACAATATTGAAAATCCGGGAATTATATATGAAGGTCAGGAATTAGTTATTAAAACAACAGCCGATTTAGCAAGTGCTGATGAAAATATGCAAACTACTGGTATTTCCGGAGCAACATATGAAGTTCAAAAAGGAGATACTCTCTGGGAAATTGCAGTGAGGGCTTACGGGGATGGTTATAAATGGAGTGAAATCTCTCGTGAAAACAATCTTAGCAATCCAGACATTATTCATTCGGGAAATATTTTGATATTACCGAGGTAGATAAAAATAGAAAGCCTGGGTAAATTGAGCTATACTACATTTGTATTTGGTGCGGGTGTAGTTGATCGGCTCAACGCTACCTTCCCAAGGTAGAAAGGGCGGTTCGACTCCGCTCACCCGCTCATTAGTCTTTGCCGATGTAGCTCAGTTGGTAGAGCAGAGCTTTCGTAAAGCTAAGGTCGGTGGTTCGATTCCACCCATCGGCTCATTATGAGAAATAACTACTTTCGACTTGAATCAGTTGAAGAAAAAAGAAATACCAAAAAGGCAATTCTTTTAGTTTTGTCCTCTTTTATCATTGTGATTTTTCTTGCAACGGCAGGTCTTCCCCTAATTACCAAAGTCATCGAATTTGTCAGTTCGTTTAAAAAAAATTCTTCCACATCAGAACTTATAGACAAAACACCACCATCTCCTCCATTTTTAAAGTCAATTCCTGATGCAACCAACACAAGTCCTTTTGAAATTGCGGGAAGGGTGGAACCTGGAAACACTGTTATTATAAATTTCAATGGCAAAGAGGATGAAATTCAAACCGATGAAAAAGGTGATTTTACTGCAGTTTTCAAACTAACCACCGGAGAAAATACCTTTTTTGCCTACGCCAAGGATCCTGCTGGAAATATAAGTCAGGAAAGTAAAAGATATGTTTTGATTTTTGATAATGAGGATCCCGATATAACTATTCTATCTCCTTTGGACGGATCTAATTTTTACGGTTCCAAACAAAAAATAGTAACTATTGAAGGAATAACGGAAATTGATTCTTCCATTACCATTAATAACCGAATTGCTACAGTTGATAATGATGGAAATTTTTCTTTAAATTACTCTCTTGAAAACGGAGAAAACAATCTGACAATTAAATCTGTGGATAAAGCGGGAAATGAAAAGGAAATGAATCTTAAACTTAACTTCTTTGAATAATTACTCTTTTAGGGAGGCCGATATTGCCAGATATCCCATTATCCAGGAATAAAAAAGACTGTTTACAAAGAAGCTGTGAACAAATACTGCAGAAAGTAATACAAGAAAAACATTATTGTAATATCCTTTCTTAGAATTAAGAAGCATTTTTGAAGCCATACTTGCAAAAACAACAAAACCGACAATCCCTGTAGTTGCCAGAACGAGAAGAAGACTTGAATCAGATCCCGAACAGGAATGGGAAGACGTATCCTCTTCATTCAAATATATTTTCCTTCCTAAACACATATTGTTATAGCCTATTCCGAAAACTGGAGACTTTTTAAATATTTGAAGAGTCTCTTTGTAGTTTATGATTCTTGAAGAAATGCTATATGTCCTTGTGAGATTAACTCCCTCTCCGGCTGGTTTTGGCAAAAGAAATATAATAACTGATAAACATACCAAGCTAATTAAGAATACCCTGAACCTTTTGAAAATAAATGAGGCTACAAATAAAGATGCAATTAAGGAAACATATCCCGCTCTTGAATAGGTAAAAGCTAAAGTTGTAAGAAAAAACATTAAGAATAAATACTTTTTCTTAATAAAAGATATGATTGCTCCAAATACAATGATTAACGAGGTAAATCCGGGGTCGAGAAAAGTTCCCGCAAGTCTATACAAATGATCGTCCCAACCCAGATACTTTAGTGAAGTAAGATCAGGATAATAAAAATATTGTATCCAGCCGAAAACTCCAACAAAAAAAGATACAAGCAAAAGTGAATTAAATATCAGTTTTTTTAATTTGGGATCTTTCTTAATAATATTGAAGCTTAGTTTATATAAATAAAAGTAACTAATAAATCTTAATAAATACAGAAGTCCTATTAGAATATCAAAGCTTTTAAAATTAAAGACTGAATACAACAAAGAGAAAAGAGCAATAATTAAAAAACCCATAAATGGTTTGAGTACTCTTAAGCCTTCTTTTTTAATTAAGAAGATATAAATTAGCGCAATAAAAGCAAGAACATCCGAGGCATTAAAGAAAGATATCTTTAAAAGCTGTCCGAAAGGAAATAGGGCTAAATAGATGAAAAGTATAATTTTGTCCATGATAGAAATGACTGAAATGACTGCATAAGGGAAAATACAAACCCCCAAGTTCCTTTTTTATACGCTTTTTTGACAAAATACGTTTGAGGAAATTTTAATAAAGGGAAAAATATTATTTTACAGAGATTCGATTTTTTGCCCTCAAGTTTATTTGCTTTGGCGTGCAGGGTCGAATAGAATTCCGCTTTATTTACGATTTCAGAAATACTTATTTTGTCTCTATGGATAATAGGGTTTTTTAAATACCCCGTTGTTCCCTTAATCTTCCAAACTTCGTGAACACATCTTTCCCACTTTCCTGCACTTTTTCGCGCAAGCCTTAATAATTTTTCTTCTGTTGTTCCACGTCTTTTAATGTAATATCCGTTTATTCTATTATCGGGCTTTAAGTTTTTTATTTCATTCTTAAGTTCGTCTGATAAAACCTCATCTGAATCAAGAAATAAGACCCACTCAGATGAAGCTTTTTGCAGAGCTTTATTTCTTTCGTCGGCAAAATCTTCTATTTTTTTATCCTTAATGGTAATTATCGAAAAGTCCATTTATTTTAAAACCTTGTTTAAAAAATATACTGTTATGGGAATTGCAAATAATGCACCCGTGAGGGAGGAAAATCCCGCCCCCACTATATCAAATTTATTAACTAAGGGAATAACTGTTATAAATAGGCCGATAATTGAAAACAAAGTAATTAGAGAAACATATTTCTGTTTTTTAAGAGAATGAAACAAGGGATATGTGCTTTCGGTTAGAGCCCTGACAACACCAAAGAATGAAAGAACTTTAATAACGGAAACTGCAGATAACCACTTCTGTCCCAGTAAAACCAATACCACCTCCTCGGAAAAAAAGAAAAGTATTATTCCTATGGGAAGAACTATTAATGTAGTTGCAAGAAAACTTTTAATAAATGCTTTTTTCAGTCTTTCTTTATCCCCAACAATTTTTGTATATATAGGAAATGTTACCTTCTGAATAACATCCGATACTTCTGTCATTGGAAGGGATGAAACTTTGTAGGCCATCTGATAGGTACCCAAATATGTTGTATTTAACAATCTTCCCACAACCGCGTCGTCAATGTTTTCAAAAAGGTAATTAAATATTCCCGCAAAAGTAACCCACCTTCCTCTATTAATAATTAATTTTATTTTATTCTTAACAAATTTTAGCTTAGGACCGGGTCTGACAAATATGTGAGATGCAATAACTTCAAATACGGCTCCTGCTAATAATCCATAAACTAGGCTTGATGCGGAATGTGTAATTAATGCCAGAATAATTGCAACTGAAGCGTCCAAAAAATAAATAATCAGTCTGAAAACAAACTCTTTGGCAAAGAGAAGGTTTTTTTGAAATTTGACTATTGAGGGATTGATAAATCCTCTTATCAAAGGAACAAGAGAAATTAAGTACATAATATTCGTGGAGTTAGGACTATTAAAAAAGAGGGATACTAAGGGCGTTAGAAGCACCAAAACTAAAGATATTAATAATCCCCTGACAATGGAAATAACCCATGCCGTATCTATATAAGAATCGATATCACCATTTTCCTGAATCAAAAAGATATTTACTCCTGTTTCTGAAATAATTTCAAGAAGTGAGAGAAAGAGCATGGCGATCCCGAAAAGTCCAAATTCGTCAGGTGTAAGAATTCTTGCCAAAATTAAGATCTTAATGAAAGCTAGAGCTCTTGTTGAACTCCTTAAACCCCCCATCCAAGAAAGACCTTTTAAAGTATCTTTTAAGTAGCCCACTTTATTATTTTATCAAACCTGAAGCAAAACCGTTGATTACGGCAATATCGGAAATTATTTGCAGAACAGGAATCCATACCCTAACCCTCCATAAATTTACAATATCCCTAAATTTCCAAATTGACCAAAATATATATAACAAAAATAATCCCGCAAACAGGTGGAAAAGCGGGGGAGTCGTAAACGAATAAATTAAGAGCACCATACCCAAAAAATACCTAATAAAGATTAAAAGTATCTTTATATTGTGCGACATAATACCAGGAATCGGATATATCCAGATTTTCGTTTTAGCGTCTCCTTTTGCATAATTAAATATTTTCAAGAAAAAAGTTTGTAATGTTAAATCTTTTATTTCTTCCCATATTACTTTTGCATCCCCTACCCTAGCTATTCTAATTTTCTTTTTCACGCATGAAATAAAAAACTTTGTATCTTCTCCACCTTTTTCCAAATTTTCGTCATATCCTCCGACTATCTCCCAGACCTCCTTTTTAAAAGCTACTGAACGTGCTGAAGGAAGAAAACTTACGGAAGAAAACCTTTTGGGATGAATCCCTAAATATAAATTCATTGCCTTTTGTAGAGATGTATCTGCCCGCATTACATAAAATCCCGCAGAAACTCCAATTGCGCCATGTTCTAAGGGTTGGATTATTTTTTCAAGCCAATCAGGGTTTGCGGTACAACCCGCGTCTGTTTGAGCAATAGCAGGATATTTTGCAATATCAATTGCCGTATTTCTTCCGTGAGCTATTCCCCCTTTCTCGACTAATAGTTTTATGCTTTTATTTTTCTTCTGATAATGTCTGATTATCTCTATTGTTTTATCTGTTGATCCCCCGTCTACTATCACAATTTCACCGGGCTTTTTTGTTTGTTCCCTCAAGGAATCTAAAAGTCTTGAAATTGTTTTCTCTTCGTTTTTAACTGTTATGCAAATAGAGACTTTCATATATATTGGCCACGTCTTTCCAACTTGGAAGTTTATCCCCGCTTTTATAGGGAAATGTCTTCCAGTAATCTTTTTTAATCGGAGTATCAGATCCCGTCCAAAGTTCGCAGCCGTATTCCAAGGCTTCTAACGCAGATAAATATCCTCCTGCAAAACAAATCGAGGCCTCATGTAAAAAAGGTTTTGGATCACAAAATCCATGTACCGTTCCATATTTTTCGCATTCTTTTCTCAAACTACCGTCTCCTACAAATTCTACTTTTAACGCTCGACTTTTAACTTTTAATTTTTTTATAAACTCATATACCCCCGCATCTTTTTCTAACCTTCCTAAAAAGATTACTGATTTTTCTTTTTTAGTTGTAATTATTTTGTTTTTTTCAACACCTCCATAAATAATTTTATTTGTTTTAATTCCGTAATATTTTTCTATATATTTTCCAACCGCAATTGACCCAGTTGATAATCTAACCGCCAATCTTTTCATTAAAATGTCCAGCCTTCTCAGCGGCCACTTCCCTTCCCAACCATGAATGGTGACATAGACTTTCTTGTTTGGATATATAAATCTAAACGGCAAATACCAGAGAAAAACGTCATGGATGTGAACTATATTACAATCTTCAATTAAATTTCGATTTCTAAATAACCAAAACCAAGTATAAATAAGTCCAACAAATTTTATATGAGGAAATTTAATATCCTTTTCAGAAATTATTTTTACCCTTTCACCTTTTACACTTAACCTTTTACCCAACTCACGTACATGAGTTTCCACCCCTCCCAAGTGCGGCCAGACATGACGAGTCAAAAATACAATATTCATTTCTTTGCGATCAATATTAATTGTGACGCACCAAAAATGGAAATACTTAAGTGGTCAAAATAATTGACAAGATCTGAAACATATCCTCTGATAAATCTAATTAGAAAGCCACAGTTTTTATTAGTAAAAAGAGTGTTTCGAACAATGCCCTCAAATTTTTCTTTATACACTACCCTAAAACCGCTTTTCTGGATTAAGCCAACAATCGTTTCTTCATTGTATCTACGCAAATGCCCAACCTCTTTATCAAAACTTTTCAACAGTCCTAATCTATAAAGAGGGGCTGTTGCAAGAGGAACAGAAATTAAAATTAGGCCATTGTTTTTAAGAAAATCGCCCATTGTTTTTAAGCAATTGATGTCGTTAGGAATGTGTTCTAGAGTTTCGGATGCAACAATAAGATCAAATTTATCTTTAATTTTTCTCTTGGGAAAATCTGAAACATAAAATTCAGTTTCCTCATCTAGTTTTAAGAGAATTGAGCTTTGTTTTGCAACACTTATTGCAAATTTCGATATATCTAAACCAACAACATTAATACCTTTTCTGGCCATATAAAAATCTAGAGTTCCAACGCCACAACCGATATCTAAAACTTGATTTCCTTTTTTTAAATATCGATCTAAAACACAAATAACATTCCTGTACGTAAAATTTTTCGAATCTATTACTCGTTTCTGCACTTTCGCCTGTATGTGGAAATTATTATAAGTATCCATTCTTGCGTCTATCATGACTACTGTAGTTTAACAAAAGCTTCTTGACAAACAAATACACACGTATATTAATTAAATTGTGGTATTTAAAAACAATAAGTTATCGTATTCAATACTATTTGGAATAATACTTTTGTTCGCCTCGACAAACAAATCTGTCGCATCAAATATTTTGTTCCAAGATAACTTTAATGACGGTAACGTAAATGATTGGACTGTTCCAAGAAATGGTTGTACTCCATCCGCATGGTCCCTACGAAATGTAGGATCTCCTGATATTCCAGATTACCAGTATGGAATTATTATCAACAATAATTGCGTCACTGAAACAATCCCGTCAACCCTTTCTATACCGTTAGGGATGCTGTATAGCTTCGAGGTAGATATGGCGGTCCCTGACAACACGAGCGATAGAAATTTTGTATTTAAATATAATGACCAAAATAATTGGTATGACATTCATATCTACGGTCAAAACATTAATATCCAAAAGGTTGTGGGCGGCTCAGATCGAACCAGTACTTTAATTAATTCGTCTGATACTTATACGTTTCAGGTCGGGCAAACTTATCACTTCAAAGTTGATGTGTTGTTAACAACTATCAACCTATATATTAATGGCAACTTAATTATTTCAACAACTGACCCTGGTCCATATTTACCTAATTTTTCCGCAGGATTACAAGCCAGTGGCGGCGGGGATCCTACTTCAGAGGTTTGGTTTGATAATGTGGTGATAACGCAAATTGACGCCCCAACACCGACCCCAACTTCCACCCCCACACCAACGCCTATACCAGTTCCTACACCAACTCCGACCCCTCCACCAACCCCTAGTCCAACACCAACTACAGCCCCAACTCCATATCCATACCCTTCTTTAAATGTTATTGATTTAAAACAATATGATGTCCTATGGAAAAATGTTATATATGATACCGCTGAAAATTGGACATCTCATCCTAGCATTGAAAGATGGGGGTGTGCCCTAACCTCAGCATCCATGATTTTAAATTATTACGGATATAATATCCTTCCAGATGCGTTGAATACTTGGCTTAAAAATCAACCGGACGGATATCTATCAAATGGTTTGGTTAACTGGATTGCTATAACCAGATATTCAAAAATTTTCTCTTCCTCTGGCAAACCAGCTCTTGAATACAAAAGACTTGGAAATGATTCCAATATTTTAATTAACGAGCTTGCTCATTCGAGACCTGCTATTTTAGAAGTTCCAAATCATTTTATTGTCGCTAAAAGCCAAACCGAAAGTTCGTTCGGAATTAACGACCCCGCTTATTCAAATAAACCGACGCTTCTTTCATATTCAAATACTTTTAAATCTTTAAGAAATTTTACGCCTTCATATACGGATTTGTCATATGTTCTTCTCACTATTGACCCTTCTTTTGAATTGAATGTTTTTGATGACAAAGGAAAACCAATTGAGGAAAACACTTACACAGAAGATCCCTTGATTGATGATGTTAATGGGTCAGAGAAAAGCAACCCCATTAAGGTTTTTGAGTATGCAAAACCGACAAAGGGTAAATATTCAGTTGAAATTGAAGGAAACGGATACTATACCCTTATCTCCTATCTCTACGACAAAAAAGGTAATCTAAATAAAACAATAGTCGAAGACAGTGTTGAAAACGACCAAAAAGACGTTTTTACTGTAACAGTAGGGAAGAAAAATATTTTTGAAAAAGAAATCAGCTTGGATCAGATATTTGATGATTTGAAAAATCTACACAAGAGAAAGTTAATTAATAATCATGCCTACAAAAATATTAAATTCAATCTTAACATGGTTGAAAGATTCTTAAAAATGAACAGATTTGATATAGCCAAAAGATTTTTAGAATTAACGAAAAAAGAAATTAAAATGTTCACTCCTTGGGCTGTAAAACCGGAAGCTTCCGCAACATTACTTTCTGATATTGAAAATCTTCTTAAATCTTTTTAACTAACTTTAGTAATATTGTAGAAAAAATTGTTATTACAGAAGCATAAAAAAGATAGTTTAGTGGGAAAATTTTAAAGTCACTTCCTAAAAAATAACCGTGTACTGCTACGAAGAAAAATACAAAGTAATTTACTATATGAAGTTTTTTCCAGTTTGTCTTCATCCATTTGTCCGAGTTTTTAAACAGTGCCGCAAAAATTCCAATTGTCAAAAACCAGATACCCAATCTTCCAAACGTATAAAGTAATTCAAATTTATTCTTACAAAGAAAGCACACTTGTGTATAAATATAGAAAGGATCGACTGTATGAAATACCTTAAAATTAAAAATCAGAAGAAAAAACGGATGGATAACGGCAAGAATATAGATAATGGGTCCTTGAGTAGCATGTACTTTATCAATCCAACCTCCAAACTTAGGTGATAATTTTTTCATGTATGCTCCAAGCATTATTTGAATAAATAGAAGTGTAAAGATAAATACTCCGGAAATTCTTTCAAGGAAATTGATTGTTAGTGAATAATTGGAAAAAACCGTGGGAAAAACTACTGTTTTTGAAATTGTATAAAAACCAAGAGAAACTAAGGTTAATAGAACAACAAGATATAAAGTTATATATTTTTTCATTTGTGGTCACGGCAGGATTCGAACCTGCGGCCTTTCGAATGTGAATCGAACGCTCTAACCAGCTGAGCTACGCGACCTTAATGTATTTTAACACCTTGATTTTCTTCCTGAGAATCAAGCCACTTTTTAAACAATTTTAAGGCCTTGGCTCTCATTGAATATTTATTCTTTTCGGATTCCTCCATCTCTCCAAATGTTTTAGAAGATCCTTCGGGAATAAAAACAGGGTCCCAACCCCAACCTTTATCCCCTCTAGGCTGTTTAGCAATTGAACCGTTAAGCTTCCCTATAAATACATGTTCTTTTCCAAAATTATCAACATAAACTACTATAGTTGAAGCTTCAGCAGTTCTATCTTTTCCGTCAAGGAGTTTTGTTATACCTTCATTACCCAATGATTCATAGAAATCTTTTAAATATGGCCCAGGAAGTTTATTTAAAGCCTTGAATATGGCGGTTGAATCTTCAACAAACACTGGTTTTCCTAATAATTTGTAATAATCCCTAGCTTTTCTGATAACAACCTTTATAGGATCAAGGGATTGAATTTCATCGACTTCTAATTCCGTTCCCTTTACTTCTATTCCTAAGATATGTTCAGCTTCCCGTAATTTATCTTTATTGCCTGTTGCAAAAATAATACTATTTACTTTCATACACTTATTGTATATTTAATCTGTTTTTCATGAAAGATCAAAAAAAACCTAAAACTCTCAATATACTTGAAAAAGATTTTAGATTATTGAGAGACCCAGTAAAGGGTAGAGATCGCATATTACAAAAACTTGGGGATATTGAAAAAGATTTAAGTAAATATTTAGAAGAATGGTACTCATTCAGCAAGGAAAACGGTGATGTTTACCCTGACCAGGGACTTTTAACCACCCCTTATGATTATTTAAATTACAATTCCCTGCAAATGCTTCCTCAGGAAAAAGTTATTGAGACCTTAAGACTCAGGTTCTTCTTTCTTGAGATGTTTAATCATCCTTATAGGATTCATTATCTTGATCTAGCGCAAAACAAAGATTATATTTCGCCACCCAAAATTAAAAGTGAAACATTCGAAAATGCAATTAAAATAGGGCTTTCTCTTTCAATAGGTGATTTAGGTGCAATGGTAGTGGGATCTGACAAGGAAAGGGAAAGCAGAACCATCAGATATGCACAAGGACCTTTAATAAAATTGGGTAAAGTTGCAAGATCTCTTTTTGTCGGCAGTGATTCCCCTGACGTTTGGAATACTTCATCTGCAATTTCCACAATGGCTGCATCACACTGTCTGGCCACAATTCCAAGAAATGGAATCTTGGTTGATGTTAAAAGACAAAGCGATTTGGCCAAAGATGTTTTTAAAAAACTTGAAAACCTTAAAGGCATCCTTTTAAAAGGAAGGGATGATAAAAACAAAGTTCACGGATATTGGAAAAGAAATGTTGGAGCAGTTCTCGAATCTTCATTTAACAAAGCTTTGCCGCGTGCAGAAGTTCTTTATAATGAAGGTATAAGAACATTCAGAATCTATTCCCCTGAACCTGGAACAGAAATTGTTAAAACCACAAAACTATTAAGAAAACGTTTTGGAAAAAGTATAGAAATTTTTGCAGGACAAATAATTGATGTTGATCAGGCAAAAAAAGTTGAAGAAGCAGGAGCAGACGGCGTATTTGTTGGTATTGGAGGAGGGGGAAGATGTGTCACTGGAATAAGAAGCGGGTCAGTAATAGACTGGCCCATGCTTGTTTGGAGTTTAAGGGGTGAAATTAACATTCCCATAATTGTTGAGGGTGGCGCGTCCGACCATATCGCCCTAACTCTCCTTCTGGGAGGAAGCGGCATAAGCACTTCTAGAGTTGTTGTTGGAGGAACAATTGAATCACCCGGCGGCCTTCTCTATTGCTCAGACTCAAACGGAAAATTATTTAAGCCTTATGGAGGAGAGGCCTCAGCTAGGACGAAATTTCTTGAAAACAAAGTCTTACCTTTCGGTATTCCATCTTTTATCGAAGGTGAAACTTCAAAAGCAGAATTAAGTTTTATCAAACCAGCTCTTCCTACCCTAACATATAATCTACATCTTCTTAATGAAGAGGCAATTTTAGCTATGGTTTTCCGAAACGTTTCCAGCATTGAAGACTTACATTCGATTAATCCCTCGCCCATTAAAAGATGTACCGGTTTTGATCAAATGCAACGACAAACACACTAATTTAACTCTATATAATTCAATTTTATTATATTACTATTAAATTATGTTTAAACGTCTTGGTGCGTTTTTTTTGGATATAGGAGAAGTTTTGGTTTTTGCGATTGGAATATTCTTCTTTGTCTACCTTCTTATCATGCGGCCTCATAAAATATCGGGGGTTTCAATGTCTCCTAATTATCCTGATAGCGAATACCTGCTTACGGAAAAGGTTAGCTATTACAAAAGTTCTCCCAAAAGAGGAGATGTTGTAGTTTTTACTCCTCCGGTTTCATCAGATGATTACATAAAAAGGATAATTGCACTTCCCGGAGAAAATATTTCCATTAAGAATAATGGAATTTATATAAACGGTGAATTGTTAAAAGAAGACTATATTAAAAACGTTGTTCTAACCCAGGGTGAGAGTTTTTTGACAGAAGGTCAAACTTATAAAGTCCCTGACGGAGAATTTTTCGTAATGGGAGACAACCGTTCTCATTCATACGATTCAAGAAGTTTTGGTCCTATTAAAAAGAAGGTTATCAGTGGCAGAGCGTGGATAATTTACTGGCCTGTCAAATATGCGGGGGTTGTCCAAAGACCGAATTATTAGGAAGTGATTGATTTATAGACTCTCAAAAATTTAGGCTGGGTTTCTTCAAGGCCTCCGGGAAAAACAAATGTTACTTTTGTTTCTCTTTGTGATCTTACTATATTAACCTTAGCCTTTCTTTGCCCGTCAGAAAGATCTTTATTAAAACTTTCTGCCATATCTTCCTGCATTTTATCCAGTTCTTCCGAAACAACTCTCAAAAACATCTTTCTGGATCCGGATTTGGCAATTGGTTGATCGGATTTTGATTTCATACGTCTGGCAAGTTCCTCTGCCCGTCTTACGCTTCCGGATTCCCTTAGTACTATCTTATATGCTTCAACCATCAGTGATTGATCATCAATCGCCGCCAGTGCTCTTGCGTGGCCTTCCGAGATAAGTCCCGAAAGAAGTCCATCCTTCAAAGCATCGGGTAAGGAGAGAAGCCTTACTGAATTTGAAACATAGGCAACACTCTTTCCTATTCTTACTGCAATTTCCGAAGTAGTTAAGCCAAATTCGTTCATCAATCTCTCAAAACCCTTGGCTCTATCGAGAGCGTTAAGATCCATTCTCTGAACATTTTCTACAAGGGCCATTTCAAGCATGCCCCTTGGAGAAGTTTCCCTAATTATTACCGGAACATGAGTAAGCCCAGCAAGCTTTGATGCCCTCCATCTTCTCTCACCTGCAATTATCTGGTATCCCGCAGGAGTTTTAGCAACAACCAAAGGCTCCAAAATTCCATGCTCACGGATGGAATCAACCAAATCAACTAAACTTTCTGGAGTAATAGAACCACGGGGCTGAAGAGGATTTGGCTGCAGTTGATTTACATCTAGTTGAATTACTTCCTCGGCCATATTATTTTTTAATTTTTAGTTTTAAATTTTCGATTGATATTACTTTTCTGCCAAGTTTTTTACTAACTTTAACAACCCCATCTATAACCGTATAGAGCGTGTAATCCCTGCCTGTCTTGACATTTTTTCCAGCCTTAACATTTGTACCATGCTGTCTGACAAGAATATTGCCTTTATTAACTTTTTCTCCTGAAGTGACTTTCAAACCTAATCTTTTTCCTTCGGGACGTCTATGTTGACTTGCACCTGCCGATTTTTTCTTTGCCATAATCTTAATGCAATATAAACTCAATTTTCACGGTTGTCAAGAGATTAGTAAGATATATTATGATATCTTTTGTACAAGAAGTCTTGTTAATTGGGGTCTGAATCCTATATGTTTTCTATAACGGGACTTTGCCTTGTATTTATAAACATCTATCTTTTCCCCTTTTTCTTCACCCAATACCTTAATTACTACCTTTGCATCCTTTACAACTGGTTTTCCAACCTTAACCTTGCCTTCTTTGCAAACAAGTAAAATATCAGCCTGAAGCTTATCTTCTCCAATTTTATCAACCAAAATCTCCTGTCCTTCCGAGACTTTATATTGATGACCCTTAATCCTAAGAATTGCGTAATTCATACAGTAAGTTGTATTTTAGTGCCTAAAGCTTTAAAATACAAGCATATTATGGAAAAGAGAAGATCCGATATTGAGCTTCCCGCAGAATTTACCTGTGCTATGGAGCAGGATGAGGCTAATAGAAGAGCCGCCTTGGCAGAGCGGTTTGATGGCGTATCGTTTTGTGAAGTAGGTAAAACATGTGACGGAAGGGTTGAGGGCCGGACCATAGTAACAAATTTGAAAGCATTTGATAAATTTTCTAAACAAATATATCCTTCTTAAGGTTAAAACAGCGTTAAACGTAGAAATTTTTCTTTCTTGAAGAAATAGCAATACCTAAGGCAATCATAGTTGATATAAATGAAGATCCTCCTGCTGATACTAGTGGAAGAGGAATCCCCGTAATAGGTAATAGTCCCATGTTCATTCCTATATGTATTGCTGTCTGTGAAAGAAGCATGATAAAAACACCCGCAAGATACGCCCTTGCTTGAGGATTAACGGAATTATTCATAAAAACTGTTATTCTCCAAAATAGAACAAAAAATGCAATTAATGTAAGACCTGCTCCCATAAAACCTAATTCTTCTGAAATTGCCGCAAAAATAAAATCTGTTTGTTTTTCAGGAAGGAATGAAAGCTGTGTTTGAATTCCTTTTCCCAAACCCCTTCCGAAAAGTTTTCCATCCCCTACTGCAATTTGAGATTGTATGCTGTTATAACCTGTTCCATATGGGTCAGAATAAGGATTTAAAAAAGAAACAACTCTCGATTTTTGATATGGGGCAAGAAGACTAAAAACAATCGGAATTATGACCAAAGCCGAAATTGCAAGATAAACAAAATTTATCTTTTTGATTTCGGATGCAAGAAGAACTCCGATAAAGCCCAGGGAAAGAAGAAGCGATACTCCCAATGAAGGTTGAACAAAAATTAGAATAACGGGAATTACCATTAAGAACATTGTCTTTAATATTCCTTTTGTACTTAGTCTTTCTTTGTAGAGATAATTTGCAAAAAATACCAGTAAAAAAGGTTTTGTTATTTCTGCGGCTTGAAGAGTTAATGATCCTAATGAAATCCATCTTACAACTCCCCTCGTCACCCCTCCGATAATTAAAGTAAGGATAAGTAAGATTATGCTTCCTGTGTAAAAATGTTTTGAAAAAAGAGAAATAATGTCAAAATCAAGAAAAGATAAAACAATAAAAAGAATAATTCCAAAAAGGATTAGGAAAAAATATCCGGGGAAAAGGGAGGGATAAACTGATTTTAAAATAATCGAAGATATTGCAACCAAAAAAATAATTGCAAAAATGAATGCAGGGTCAAACCTAGATCTTTTTGACATTAAATTCGCCTTGGGAAATATTTTTAACCTGGGCTTTTCGCATTATCCAATCTTTTAATTCTTTATCTTTTGGAGTCCAGGTATTTACGACGTCTACCTTTTGAGTTAAATTAAGTCCCATGTTCTTTCTTTCCTCCTGAATTTTCCGGATGAGTTCCCTTGTTTTTGATTCTTCTTCAAGTGCGGGTGTTAAAGTTGTATCCAAAACAATTTTCTCTTCCCCTTTGAAAAATTTTATTTCCTTTACATTAAGCTCATCTTTGGCAATTTGTAAAATGTCGTTATCAAATATGTCCATATTTTCGCCATAGACATCTACTTTTATCAAAGGTCGTCTCACTGGAATCTTTTTTGATTTTCTTTCTGCGTGAACTTTCTCAACCATTTCTCTTAACTTGGTCATTGAGGAAATAAATTGTAGTTCTTCTTGAGAAGTTTTATCCGCATCAGGCCAATTTGCCAAATGCACAGATTCTTCTTTAGTCAAATTTTCGTATATTATCTCAGAAATATAAGGCATAAATGGAGCTATCAATTTAGATAAAGTAACTAATACTTCATAGGAGGTTTGATAAAAACTATTCTTATCAATGTCATTATCTGCAGCAGGCCCCACTCTCTCTCTTGACCTTCTTGTATACCAAAGAGATAGGTCATCGACAAACTTATCAATTGTGTCGGAAGCTGTAAACGCATCGAATTTGTTAAGACCATCCGTGACTAAATTGTTTGTTTGATTAAGCCTTGCGAGAATCCATTTATCCAAAATTCCTTGATTTTGATTATCTTTCTTTTTTTCAGGCTTCCAATTATCTAAATTTGCATATGTTACAAAGAAATTGTAAATATTCCAAAGCTTTAAATGAAACCTGCGTCTTACCTCGTCTGCCAATTTATAGCCAAAAAGCATATTTTCTGCCGGATTTGCTCTTGCATACATCCAGCGCATGACATCAACTCCGATTTTGTCCGCTCCTTCATTAAACTCAATCGAATTGCCCCAGCTTTTATGCATCGGTCTTCCGTCTTCTCCAAACAAAGTACCGTAACCGAGAACAGTCTTGAAAGATTCCATATTTTCAAGAACAGTGCTCATGGCTATAAGAGAGTAAAACCAATTCTTAAACTGTCCGGAAAAACTTTCAGTTATAAAATCCGCAGGAAGCCAATTTCCGCTTTCTTCTTTTTCAATTGTCGAATATGGAATAATTCCTGCATCAAGCCAGGGATTGCCCACATCATCAATTCTGGAAACAACTTCTCCACATTTTGAACATTTTATTTTTACCTCATCTATCCAGGGCTTGTGAGGGGAATGGCCTTTGAATTTATCAAAACCCTCAGAAGTTCTATCTTTAAGTTCATCGAACGATCCGACTACTTCAAAACTTTTACATTTTGTACATTCCCAAATAGGAAGAGCTAATCCCCAATACCTATTCTTCTTTGAAATAAGCCAATCTTGCATGTGATTCAGCCAGTCAAGTTCCCTTTCCAGTCCAAAAGAAGGAAGCCATTTGATTTTCTTGGCAACTTTAATCATTTTCTCTCTTAAGGAAGGATTTCCTTTGTCCATTGCGATATACCATTCGTCGGTAACTTTCCAAACAAGCTCTGTCTTGCATCTCCAACAGGCGGGATATCTGTGGGTATATTTTTGAGTATCAAAAAGAGAGTCTTTGCTTTTTAAGTATTCAATAATTATTTCGGGGTGTTTTTTGGCGGATTGATCTGAAAATTCACCTAATCCTTCAAGATAATATGCTTCATCATTAATAAGTTCTACAACGGGAAGCTTTTCTTTTTTACCAAGCTGGTAATCTTCAGATCCCTGACCGCAGGCAACGTGAATTAGACCTGTCCCCTCGTTGGTAGAAACGGGAAGGATCAATGAATCGCTAGCAATAACTCTGTGTTTATAATCCCCAAGTGCTTTTTTAATCCGAGGTAAATTATCAAACGGAGATTCATAATTTAATCCGACAAGCTCACTTCCCTTAATGGTTTTATTTATTTTTAGCTTTAATCTTTCGGCTGCTTCTTTAAGGAGAATGTATTTATTACCCGGAATTTCCCCTTCCACTTCTACATAATCCTTTTTAGGATCTACAGCAATAGCAACATTCCCAGGCAAGGTCCATGGAGTTGTGGTCCAAGCCAGTAAATAAGTGTTTTTTCTTTCTTCAAGAGGATATTCGATAAAAACCGAGTCATGTGTTATTTCTTTATAGTCTTCGGTAAGCATTTCGTGCTGGGAAATTGCCGTTTGACATCTCGGACACCAGGGAACCACATCATGACCCTTGTAAATAAGGTCCATTTGGCTACATTTTTTTAAGAAGTTCCAGATTGCATAGTTATTTTCATCGCTCATTGTGTAGTAAGAATTGTCCCAATCCATAAAGTATCCCAGTCTTTTCGATTGTTCTGTTTGAATTTTTGAATATTTCCTAACCCTTTCTTTACAAAGTTCTACAAATTTATCAATTGAGGCTTTTTTGTCTCCCGGAACCAAGTTTTCAATATCTTTTTTGTTTTTTAATCCAAGTTCTTTTTCTACTTCAACTTCAACCCAAAGACCCTGACAGTCAAACCCGTTTTGGAATCTTTGCCTAAACCCTTGCATATTCTTATACCTCTGCCAGAGATCTTTATAGGTTCTTCCCCAAGCATGATGAACACCCATTGGATTATTTGCTGTAATGGGTCCGTCTAAAAACGAAAAGTATTTATCTGAATCTTTGTTTTTGTTTAAATATTTATCTACAACACCATTTTTATACCATTTTTTAAGAAGGTCTTTCTCAAGTTTGGGAAAATCAGGTTTTGAATCAACAGAATCGAAAAAACTATTTACCATCCTGAAGCAATTTTACACTATCTGCAATATGTTGACAAAAGATATTAAATATCCAACTATAGGCCATGACTAGAGATAAAATTACTTTTAAAGTTTAAAACGGAATTTCATCCTGAACAGGTTCTTCTTTTATGTGAGAAAGTGTTTCTCCTACGTGTCTATACTGACACCACTTGCAGGATTTACTTTCTTCCGGAGTATTTCCCGAAAGTAATTTATCTATTTCTTTAATAAACTTTACAAATCCTTTTTGATCTAAAGGCACCTCCAGCCATTTGGGAGGAAAATGAATAAGTGCTTCACCGTCTTTAAAGGAAACACTTTCGGGATAGAAAATAAGAAGACCTAGCTTTGTAATCTTGTAGGCTTTTCCGTATTTTGGATTTTCTAAAGCAAATTTATATGCATTAAGCTGGGTTTTGTATTTTTCAATTTTATCGTCATGTGGCTGGCTTATCTTAAGATCAACTAATAAATGTGTTTTATCAGGTCTTTCTAAAAGTAAGTCATACTTTCCCTTAATGTAAGCTTCTGTTCCTGGAATTTCTTTTGAATCAACCCATCCTTCTTGAGCAATAACTTTTCCGGTAGGTAGGTTTTTAGCTAAAATACTTAAATCTTTTCCTACAAGCGTACTTTGAAGTCTGGTATTAATTGCGGAAAAAACTCCCGGCATGGGCATTGAAGGCTGATATATTCCATGTTTTATCTTTAAGTAATAACAAAGTTTGCACTCTTCATATAGATAGGCAAAATCGCTAGGAGAAAGTTTATACATAAAACAAGTTTACTACAGAAGTTTAAGTTTGTGTATCTCTTCTGGTAGGATTTTGGTTAATTAAACCTTCAGTTCTTTTTCTTAAGGCAGAACGTTTTAACATGGATCGGGTATTAGAAAAATCAATAAGTGGATTTTTCTTATCTGCAATGCTATGCAATATTTTTGCTAAGGAAAAGGCAACATCCTGAAAGTCTTTATCTTCTCTTTTTCTTTCACTCATATTATTTAATGAATTTTTCTTAAAAAGGCGGGGATTTCAAATTTTTCCCCAAATGGATCTTCATCTGATCCGTTTCTTTCTGCCATTTCTTGTTCTTCTTTATTTTCTTGCATTAGTTTTTCTTCTTCATTTCCTGGCTTTTCTGAAACAACTCCCTGAATAGGAGGAAGTCTTGGGTTTTTGGTTAATTGGGCAATACGGGATCTGGTCTGATCAAATCCAGTAGCAATAACCGTAATTCTTACTTGATCTATAAGTTCTTCTTTAACAACTGCTCCGAAGATTATGTTTGCATCTGTATCGGCTGCAGCCGAAATAATTTTTGCTGCTTCATCTACTTCAAACATTGTTAGATCGCTCCCCCCGGCAATATTAAAGAGAACTCCACGGGCACCTTCTATGGATATGTCAAGAAGAGGTGAAGAAACTGCTGCGCGGGCAGCCATTTGGGCTCTGTTTTCTCCCACTCCGGTTCCGATTCCTAGAAGTGCAGTTCCTGCGTTTGCCATAATTGTTTTAACGTCAGCAAAATCGACGTTGACAAGACCCGGGGTTGTAATTATTTCTGCAATTCCATGAACAGCCTGACCAAGTACCCCATCAACGACCTTAAATGCTTCAAGAAGTGTCATTTTCCTATCAATTACATCCATTAATCTTTGGTTCGGAATTACTATTAATGTATCAACCACGTCTGTTAATTTTTCTACACCTTCTTCAGCGACAACCTGTCTTCTTGTCCCTTCAAAAGCAAATGGTTTTGTAACAATTGCAACAGTTAGGGCTCCTGCGTCTTTTGCAAGTTTTGCTATGACAGGTGCCGCCCCTGTTCCTGTCCCTCCACCCATTCCTGCAGTTACAAATACCATATCGGTATCTATAAATAGTTCCTTTAATTTCTCTACCGATTCTTCTGCAGCTTGGGCCCCTATCTCTGAATTTCCCCCAACTCCAAGTCCCTTCGTAAGTTTTTCTCCTATTTGAAGTTTGGTCGGAGCTTTACTATTAAGGAGAACTTGGGCGTCTGTATTAATAGAAATAGACTCAACTCCGGAGACAACTCCGTTTTCAATCATCGAGGAAATTGCGTTTCCACCGCCTCCACCAACTCCCACAACTTTGATTTTTGCTATTCTCGCACTATCCGGTTTTACAAGAGCCATATATAAATATTAAGTGGACAGATTGTATCTTGGACAGAATAAAAACTCAAGACTGGTCAAATTCAGGGCAGAAGATCTTTAATAATACCAATAAACTTTCCCAATACGCCTTTGGTAGGTAGTTTCATCCTTTTTGCGAATGTTGTCAAGGGTTCAGAAGCCTCAGATCTGGCTCCATAAAGAACAAGTCCTGTAACTGTTGCATATGCCGGATCAATAATGTCATCAATTAATCCTGTCAATCCCTGTGGTTTACCTATTCTTGCTGAAAGAAGAGTAATCCTTTTTGCGGATTCTAAAATTCCCACAGTTGAGGCGCCTCCTCCGGAAACAATCACTCCGGAAGGAACTCTATTTCCTAATCCTTCCTTGTCAAGTTCAATTTTAACCATCGAAAATATTTCGTTAAGTCTGGGTTTTATGATTCCCTCAACTAAAGTCTTTCTGGAAATTTTCTTTATATCCGGAAGTCCCAATTCGGCAAGATCTAATTCATCTCCTTCTTCCTTTTTTATTTTCTTTTCATCAGATAGAAGAAGTTTAATTTTTTCGGCATCCTCCAGGGAAACCTTCAAACCAATTGCTAAATCGTTAGTTACGTTTTTGGATCCAATCGGAATTACAGAAGAATAAATAGGAGACCCTTCAATAAAAACAGAAAGCGACGTTGTTCCCCCTCCTATATCAACCAAGACACAGCCAAGTTCTTTTTCTGTCGAAGTCAAAACTGATTCACTTGATGCAAGTCCTGAAAAAACGAAACTATTAACTTCAATCCCAACCTCCTTAACTGCTTTTCTTAAATTTTTCATCGCTGCATCAGAAGCTGTTATTATATGTGTATCAACTTCAAGCCTGACCCCGCTCATTCCAATAGGGTCTTTTACTCCCGATTCTCCATCGACCACATAATCGCGTGGAATTACATGAATGACCTCCCGTGATTGGGGAATGGATATCGCCGAAGCAGCATCGATTACTCTTTCGACATCACTTTCTCCGATTTCGCCGTTTGGGTCAGATACGGCAACAACTCCATGGGAGTTTTGTGAATGAGTATGTGCCCCACCTAAGGAAATAAAAGCAGAGCTTAAGTTATATCCCGCCATTCTTTCGGCTGCTTCAACTGATGAAATACATGCCTCAACAGCTTCCTCAATATTAACTATCTGCCCTTTTTTTATGCCTTTTGAAAGAGTCGTTGCAACACCCATGATATTTATGGATCTTTCCATAAGTGTGGCATCTTCAACAACTTGTGCAATAATAGTCGTAACTTTGGAAGAGCCTAATTCTATACCTGAAATTATTTTTGCTTTATTCATATCTTACAACCGGATTTTTATATCTTAGATCAACTTCTTTAACTTTTCCTATTTTAGGAGAATTTGTGTCCGCGTTCAATCGGGAAAGAATAATTTTCATACTACCGAGCAGTATATCTCTTTCTCCCTCCAAAGGGAAAATTATTTTGCCAACATCATACATTTTTATTTCCAAGCTGTCATTAACTATTTCGGCCTCTTTTATCTGATATAGATAATATATGCTATATAGAAGTTCCAAAGCAAAAACTTTTTTACTTTCGACCGTTTCACCAACTGCAGGAAGATCATCATCTGTTATAACACGAGGAAGATTGGTAATTTGTACTTTATCTAAAATAGTTCCTTTTGCATCTATAACGGCTACTTTACTGCTGTTTTTACTGTAAAGGGCATATTTTGCTTTATTAAATATCAAATCTACTCGTAAAATTGAAGGTAGTTTAAACCTAAATGAATAATCTTCGATTAATTTAATATTTTTTAATTCTTCCGATATCTTTTTCTTTGCTTCATCAACACTCATCCCCAACACAGGATCTATTTTTGCTAAAAACTCATTTGAACAAAGTCCGTATTGGCTATAACACTCAATCTTTTTAATTTTAACAACCCTCGGTAAAACCAAAAAAGGTAAAACCAATAAAAAGATTATAAGTATATAAATACCGAAACGTAAGTATTTCACTTTAAGTATTTAGACAAAACGTTAACCACTTTCGATGAGGCAGAAACATCATTTGATTGTTTATGTTTAATTTCTGAAATAATCTGGCTCCACTTTCTTACTATTTGTTCAATTTCCTCAAATAGCGCTTTACCCGAAAGATCTTCTTGTTGCAAAATGCTGGCAAGACCGAAGTTCTGAGCCAATTTTGCATTTTCCTCCTGCTCATTTAGATGTGACCACGGAATGGGAATTAATATTGCTGGCCGTTTAACAATCATAAGTTCCGCAACGGTGTTTGCTCCGCTTCGGGAAACTACGATATCGCTTTGTCTATAAAGATTATCGATTTCCATCGGGGAAACGAAAGGAAAAGCCTGATAATTTTTGTTATTTATCTTTTGAAATCTTTTGAAATCCGTCTCTCCTGTAATATGAACTACTTTATATTTCTGTAAAAGTTTACCTAGTGTGTCAAATAGGGCGTTATTTATTCTTTCAGAACCGCGAGAGCCACCCATTACAAAAATCACCGGAGGATTTCCGATTTTTTCTTTTATATCAACCTCAATTATTTGCGACATTACAGGATTTCCGACAACTTCGGTTTTTTTGTTTGCGAAATGTTTTACACTCTCTGTCCTTGCCAGAAGAACTTCTTTGGCAAAAAGTGTTGATAATTTATTAGCAAGACCGACCTCTGCTGTTTGTTCATGAATTACTACGGGAATTCTAAAAATCCACGAAGTAAAAACAACCGGAAATGCAGCAAAACCTCCAAAAGATAGTGTAATTTCAGGTCTTATTCTCAAAATAAAAAAAATGGCCTGAATAAAACCTATGGGAAGTTTAAGTAATGATATTATAGTGTAGCGTGTAAACTTTCTCTGAAGGCGTCCTGCGTTTAACAAATAGGCTTTTACTCCCATTTCAGGAAATATCTTAAGTTCAAGTCCGTCCACATTCTTTCCTTCGGAAGCAAATTTTGCACCTATCCAAGATATGTCAATCCCATTCTTACCAAACCTTCTTATAAGCTCCTCTATAACCGATATTGCGGTTGTTGCTGCGTGTCCCCCCGTTAATAAAACTTTTTTCATTTTTTCTTTCTTTTTCTTCCAATCTTATCGGGAATTACAGATAATCTTGATATATTAAGAAGTATACCAGTTGCCAGCATAATCATAATAAGAGAGGATCCTCCGTAGGAAATAAAAGGAAGAGGAATCCCCGTTAAGGGAACAAGAGCTGTCATTGAAGCAATATTTAATATAGCTTGAATTCCTATCCAGGAGGCAATTCCTAAAGAGAGATATCTGGAAAAATCATCAGGTGCATATTTTGCAATCTTTAAAGCTCTAAAAACATAAAAACCCAGTAAGAAAATTAAACCCAATGCCCCGATAAAACCTATTTCTTCGGCTATAACAGCAAAAATTGAATCGGTTGCAGCTTCCGGTAAGAAAAGAAACTTCTGACGCGAACTTCCCAACCCTACACCAAGTAGTCCCCCTGATCCTAAACCCAAAAGAATCTGCCTTATATGATATGACTTTCCTAGTGGGTCAGTACTTTGTTCAAAAAAGGTTAAAAGCCTGTCTTTTCTATAAGGAGAAACAATAACAAGAAGAAAAACAATAATTCCTCCCAAAATTCCTACGCCTGTATAGTGTAAAAGGTTAATTTGGGAAGCGAATATTTGAATCGCACCGGCCAAAACAATAACCATAGTAGTTCCCAAATCCGGTTCAAGCATAATTAGGAAAGCAATTAAAGCTAAGGGTAAAAAATAAAGTACTGATGCTTCTTTCTTGGATAAAAATTTTGCCATAAAAAGAATCAGACCGAACTTTGCAAATTCGGAAGGCTGAAAGAATACGGGTCCCAAAGATATCCAGCGCCTTGCTCCGAGAAGTTTGGCTCCAATTCCGGGAATTAAAACCAAAATTAAAGAAACTAAAACAAAGAAAAAAAGAGGGGTTGCTATTTTTTGCCAAAATTTGTAATTTATTTTGGAAGAAATTACTAAAAGGATAAATCCGACAAAACTCCATATAAGCTGATTTTTAAAAAGATGAAATTTATCTCCAAAAGCATTTAAAGCCTGAGGTGCGGAAGCATCTAAAACGGCAATAAGGCCGATAATTGTTAAAAGAATGGCTGCAACAAAAAGTTTTTTGTCAATTTTTTGTTTTTGACTTCTTAACCCTAACTTTTTCACAAATTAAGTATATATCAAACTGAATCTATATATTTAAACCGAGGTTGTTTTTTGTCGTTATACTCAACATTTTCCAAAAACATTTTTAAAGGTCTCGCCCATGTCAATTTACTGCCATAAAGAGCTTTATAAATAACGAATTCTTCTAGGGTTTCGCTGTGAATAGCTATTCCCAGAACTTCATATTTATTTCCCTTGTAATGTTGATATTGTCCAAACTTCAGTTTTTTTGCAAACTCAGAAAGCTTTACTTCACTCATATTTATTAAATTGTTGTAAGCCAGAGTCCGAAGATGGCAAAGATAACTCCTGCCAGCCATGAACGCATTACTATTTTTGGTTCCTCCCATCCCATTGCTAAAAATGTATGATGGATCGGAGCTAAAGGAAAAATCCCTTTTTTAAACAGCTTTCTTCCTATAATCTGAATTGCAGATGAAGCAATTTCTATAACAAATATTCCTCCTATGACAACAACTGCAATAATTTTTCCGGTTAAAAGCCCTATTACTGCAAGCATAGCTCCAAAAGCCAAAGCTCCCCCGTCTCCAAGAAAAAGTCTTGCCGGCCAAACGTTAAAATAAAGATATGCAATTAATGCCCCAAGCCAAAGGGCAATAAACATTGAAAGAGGAGTATCTAAAACTCCTGCCGAAATAACAATAAAGGCAATAAGGCAAATCATTAAAAGCCCGCAGGAAAGTCCATCCAACCCATCTGTTATATTAAATGCGTTGGTAAAAGAAACAATTACAAAAGCAGCAAAAGGAATATACCAAACTCCCATATCAAGAAGCTCTCCAAAAAGAGGAATATGAAGGATATGAACACCAAGGTTTTTGTAAATTAAATAGCCAATAATTAGCCCCAAAATCCACTGAATAATAAATTTCTGTCTCCGCGTTAAACCAAAAGCAAGACCCAAAACCCCCTTAGTTGGTTTTCCGAACGTTTTTATAAGATCGTCGATTGCACCCAACACTCCGAATGAAATAAAAGTAAAAAATATAATAAAGAGTTCCTCTCTTAATTTATACGATATTTCAATAAATACACCCATTCTTGAAGAAATGGGGAAAAGTATCGCAAAAAGAATGGTAACAATTGCTATTAAAAGAACTCCTCCTCCGACCGGAGTTCCGGCCTTTTTATCATGAAGTTTGTCAAATAGTGGAACACTTCCTGTTTTAGGAGCTTCCTTCCTTCTTGTCAGTTTATATTTATATAAAAGATTAATAAAAGGAACTACTAAAATTGATGTAATTAGAAAAGAAAAGATAACAAGACCTAAAATAAGGGGCATGAATCTGATTGATTCCATAAGGTTATTATAGACTATCTGCTATTTTATCCAAACCGATCGATCTTGAACCTTTAATCAACACATAAACATTCTTTTTAAGCATTGGTTTGAGTTCAGAAAGTGCATCCTCAGCTTTTTGAAATTTTAATATTTTTGTTTCTTGAGAATCGTTTAAAACTTCATCTAATAAAAACTGTATGGCCTCACCGACACCGATAACGGTATTAAAGTTTGATTTGGCAATTTCTTTTCCTACACGCCTATGCTCGCTTTCTTCAAGTTTCCCTAATTCTTTCATATCTCCTAAAATGGCAATCTTCGTATTATTTTTTGCCAGTTGATTAAACTTATCAATTGTTCTTAAAAGGGCTTCGGGATTGCTGTTATAACTATCATCAAAAACTACAGCACCCGACTTGTGTTTAATAATTTCGTATCTATGTTTGGGTCTATCGTAATTTTTTAAACCTCTCTCAATTTTATCTTCTGAAATTCCGAAAATGCCACTTACCTTTCTTGCCGCATCGGAATTTTCTCCATTAAACCAAATAATTTTGGCTCTGATTTTATTAATTAATAATTTTAATCGGGAATCTGCCTCATTCAAAACAGCGATACCGTTTTTGTTTAAAGATTTAACAAGTTTGCTTTTTTCACTAAAAACCCCTTCAATATCTCCAAAAAACTCTGTATGGGTTGGAAATATATTTGTTATAACTGCTATATCTGGTTTTGCCAGCCAAAGATAAAAATCCATTTCTCCGGGGTATTCAACTCCCATTTCCAAAATTAAATATCTTGTTTTTAAACCACACCTAAGGATAGTTGTTGGAATATTATAAACAGGGTCAATGTTAGCAACCGTATAGACAGTCTTATCTTCAAGTTTTAATATTGCAGCAAGCATTTCTTTGGTTGTAGTTTTACCAGCACTTCCCGTAATTCCGATAACTTTTAAATCAGTTGCTTTTCTTAATAAACAAAGATAATATCTTGCAATTCTTCTTTTAGTGGGATGAATAAACCAACGCAACAAACACTGCTTAAAATTACTTCCCTTGGTAATTTTTATATGTTCATAAGGAAGCTTGCCTGTAAACCAAATTTTCAAAAAAATATCTTTCATAATTATTTAACCAATACCCTGGGCAACAAAGGATTTATCCTTGAAACAACCTCGTAATTAATTGTATCAATTTTTTTAGCTATCTCATCAGCTGTTATTTCCAAATTGTCCTTCTTCCCCATAATTACAACCTCATCTTCAAGCTTAATGCCTGGTATATCGGTTACGTCAACCATGAACATATTCATGCAAATTCGTCCCAAAACCTGAGCATACTTTCCTTTAATAATAACTCTTCCGCAATTTGAAAGTTTCCTATCATAACCATCGGAATAACCCACCGGAATTATTGCAATTTTGGTTGTTCTTTTGGCGGTCCATGTTCTTCCATAACCTACGGATTCATTTTTTGAAACATTTTTAATTTGAACTATTAACGCCTTCCATGTCATTACTGGTTTAAGTTTGATTTTGTCTGTAGTTTCCCTTGATGGGTGTAAACCATACAAACTCAATCCAATCCTAACCATATCCAAATGGGTATTAGAATAAAGAATTGTTCCTGCACTTGCCGCAGCATGCTTAAAAGAAAAATTTATTCCCAATTCTTTTATTTTTTTTATTCTTTCGTTAAATATCTTTAACTGAAGTTTAGCAAAACTCGAATTTTTATTATCTTCAATATCAGCAAAATGCATTGACGCTCCTTCGGCTATAAATTTATCACTGTGTAATTTAATAAATTCGATATATTTGAAAATGCTTTTTTCTTCAATACCTTGTCTATTTAAGCCTGTTTCAATCTTTAAATGAATTTTTGCTTTCTTTTTAAGATTTAATGCAACTATTTTTTTAAGCGTCTCTAAGTTGTAAACAACAAACGAAATATTGCTTTCAATTATTTCATTTAGTTCAACTAATCTAGAATAGCCGAGTACCAATATCGGCTTTCTGACTCCAAGCTTTCTTAAACTTATAGCCTCATTTGCACTATCAACAGCATACCAATCTATTTGAGATTTTATTAATACGGAAGAGACTTCTTTAAAACCGTGACCATATGCGTTTGCCTTAACAACACCACAAAACAAAACCTTTTTACCAACAAAAAGTTTAAACGCAGAGATATTTGAAAGTATTGATTTTTTAGATATTTCTACCCAGCTTTTATTTTTATGTTGCATATTTGATAATTCTCTCCAAAAGATTACTATAGGAAATACCCACCGCCCCTGCCGCTTTTGGTAAAAGAGACATTGGGGTTAAACCGGGAATTGTGTTTATTTCTAAAATAACAGGATCTCCATTCTCTTTTAGGATCAAATCTGTTCTTGAAAATCCTTTTGCTCCAATTGTTTTATGGACCTTAAGAGAAAGTTCTTGAACTGCTTTAATTAAATTCTTAGAAATTCTGGCAGGTACTATTTCAAGTGCGCCGGACTTCGCATATTTAGATTTGTAATCAAAAAAATCTCCCTTTTGGGGAATAATTTCAATAACTGGAAGGGCTGTCGCATCTTCGTTTCCCAAAACCACACAAGTTACCTCCACACCTTTTACATATTCATCAATAAGTACTTTGTCACTAAACTTAAAGGCAAGGTTCAAAGCTTTCCTTAAATCCCCTCTTTTTTTAACAATAGAAGCTCCCACAGAAGACCCCTGATTTGAAGGTTTAACAAAATATGGTGGATTTCCAAGTAAATTTAAATTTATCTTCTTATTTTTTTTATTTACAACCAAATACTTAGGTATAGGTAAATTTTCGGCCTTCATTATTTTCCTAAACAAAATTTTATCCATTCCTACAGCACTTGCTGCCACTTCTGAACCTGTGTATTTTATTCCCAGAGTATCAAGCATCCCCTGTATTTTGCCGTCTTCACCGAATGTACCGTGCATGGCGATAAAACAAACATCTGCATCAGCTTTTAATAACTTTTTTAACCATTGATTGCCATATTTGGGTATAACAATGGGGATACCAATATATTTTGAGGGTAAATTTTCAAGAACTTCTTTTCCTGACATCAAAGAGATATCATATTCAGGACTGTTTCCTCCCATAAGTACAGCCACTCTTAATTTTTTACGCATAATATTTTTATTCTTCGTTCTAAAAACATTTGAGCAGTTTTAATGAATCGTTCGTTTAAGTCAGTAACGTAAAAATTTCTTCTTCCATAAATTTTTTGGTTGTTTGTTAATTTTTTTTGAAATAAATAATCTTTAAGTTCTCTTGCTATAAGTTTTCCTGGATTAATAAGATCTGTATTAGGTAAAACTTTTTTAATAATTCCGTCTATTATTGGATAGTGTGTACAAGCCAATACTAAAACATCTACCTTTAATTTATCTAAGTATTTATTTACAATACTTTCCATCAACTTTCCCCTGATTTCTCCTTCTTCAATAAAAGGAACAAATAAAGGACATGGCACTTGAATAACTTTGTTCAATTTGAAATATACTCCGGAATTTATGGTCGCTCTTGTCCCTATAATTCCGATTTTCTTTTTACTTTCTCTTAGATTCTCCAAAACGGGATTTACAACATCAAAGATTGGAATATTCTTAAACTTCTTTTTTAAATAATTTCCTGCAACGGCTGAGGATGTATGACAGGCAATAACAATACACTTAACGTTTTTCTTTAAAAGGAAATTGACGTTTTCTTCTGAAAACTTTTTTATTATCTCTTTGCTTCTTGTTCCATATGGAACCCTGGCAGTATCTCCCAAATAAATAATATTTTCGTTTGGAAGTAGTTTAATTATTTCTTTGACTACGGTTAATCCCCCAAGTCCTGAATCAAATACCCCAATAGGTTTTCTTCTTTTGTCCATTATTTTAGACTTTGGACAGCTTTTTTAAATTGGCTTCCCCTATCTTTATAATCTTTAAACATATCAAATGAGGCTGCAGCGGGAGAAAGAAGTACAATACCTCCCTGGGGTGTATTTCTATAGGCATTTTCAACAACTCTTGCCATGGACCTTTGTTTTAAATTGATAATACTTCCCATAAAGCATCCATCATTCAAACTTTTAATTATTGATGACCCGACCTTCCCAATAACAATAACCTTTTTAACTTGTTTACTGGCTGAAATTTCTTTTCCTAATTCGTCATAGTTCAGTCCCTTATCGCTTCCACCCAATATTAAGGTTATTGGTTCCGTAAAAGATCTGATTGCGGCAATTGTGGGCTGGGGCCCTGTTGCAAATGAATCATTATAGAAAGTAACACCACCAACTTCTCTTACAAGCTCCAATCTATGTTCAAGCCCTTTAAAATTTTTTACTGTTTTAAGAATAATATCTTCTTTAATTTTCAATATCTTTGAAACTGTGACTGCAGCTGCAATATTTTCTAAATTGTGTTCTCCTTTTAAAAGAAGATTTTCTTTGTAGGTTTTTTCCAATTTATCTTTACTAAATAAGACAACATTGGCTTTAGTTAATTCCAAAAAGCTTTTAGGAACATCGTATTTGGAATTGATAACAGCAAAGTCATTTTTAGTTTGATATTTAACAATGTTCTTTTTGGAATTAATATATTCTTCCTTGCTTTTATGCCAATCCATATGATCAAGGGTAATATTAAGAACAACTGCAATATAGGGACTCTTGGTTAAATCAATTAACTGGAAAGAGGATATTTCCATTACAACAAAACTATCTTTTGTTAATTTGGGAAGAAGTTCCAAGTAGGGCTTTCCGATATTTCCGACTAAATATACGTCTTTTTTGGCGTTTTTAAGAATTTCATAAATTAATGTTGAAGTTGTACCTTTTCCTTTAGTTCCCGTAACTCCGATTATTTTTGCTGGACAATTATCGAAAAATATTTTTAAGGATGAGGTAATTTCAACCCCCTTCTTTTCGACTTCGATAAGCTCTGGTAGGTATCTATACACTCCCGGGGAACGGACAATAAGATCAAAGCTTGCAATGTTGTTTAAATAGTTTTCGTCAAACCTTCTGTCCAGAATAGTAATATTATCTCCAAGGCTTGTAAAATACTTCTCTGCGTCTTTTCCTTCTAAGCCGTAACCTAAAATTGCAACTTTTTTCTCAAATCCAATAAACTGAACCTCCGATTCAAGAGTAATTCCATATTTACGTTTTACATCGTCGATAATTAACTTTGATAGTTCCAAAACATCTTTTGAACTTGCACCACCTGACTTGTTAATCAAAATAAGTGCATTTTTAGAAGATACCGCAGCTCCCTTGTATGATTTTCCTTTCCAGCCGGCTTTATCTATAAGTGCTCCTGCTGAAACTTTATTCCTTTCAATAATGGGATTTTTGAAGAAAGATCCCGCATTTCCGACATCTTTAGGATCTTCCAATTTTTCTTTTCTTAAAGCAAGTACCGACTGTCGGATTGTCTTTAGATCGGGATTTATTATGTTTTTTTCTTTTAAGTAGCTGGAAAGAGATTCATACTCTACTTTAGGATTATTATTTTTATTTAATTTGAATGAAACCGATGTAATTAAATATTTCTGCCAATTTTCAGGTTTTTTGAAAAAACTTTCTCTGTAGTCAAATTGACAATCTTTATTGGAAAAGTCAACCAACTTTCCTGTTTCAAATTCAAATGCTTTCAGGAACAATAATGTATCTTTTACCTCCTGACCATATGCTCCGACATTTTGAATCGGGGATGCCCCTACCGTTCCGGGAATTCCCGACATGCATTCAAATCCTTGGAGATTATTATTAACACTAAATTCAACCAGTTTATCCCAAGAAAGGCCTGCTTCGGCTGTAATAACATTATCTTTATCTAATGAAACGTTATTTCCGATATGTTTAATAACAACCCCGTCAAACCCTTTATCACTTACCAAAATATCACTTCCTCCTCCGAGAACAAATATTTTTAAGTTCTTTTCTTTGGCAAATTTAGAAGCATCAATAATTTCTTCTTCATTTTTAACTTCAAAAAAATGATTAATCGGACCACCGATTTTAAATGTTGTTAAATCTTTAAATTGCATATTTGCTTTGCCCATTGGTAGCTTTTACCCGCACCCATAACAAAAACCACATCACCTTGTTTTAAATTGTCTTTTAGAAACTTAAACATTTTTTCAGTTTCATTAAAACTAATGCAATCTTTATGTTCTGAAGCATTTTTTATGGATTCTTCGGTTATCCCAAAAGTTTGAGTGTCTCTAGCTTTAAAAATAGGACCTATTACAACTTTATCGGCAGAATTAAAAACTCCTTTGTATTTCGCAAGAAGTGCTTTGGTTCTTGAATATGAATGGGCTTCATACACTGCCCAAACTATTTCTTTTGGATATTTTTCTCTCAATGCATCAAGCGTTGCTTTAATTGCAGTCGGATGATGTGCATAATCGTCATATACCTTTAATCCATTTCTATCTGAAATCAGTTCCATTCTTCTTTCAAGTCCTTCAAAACTTTCAAGCGATTTAATGATAGTTTCCTCTTCTATGCCAACCTTTTTACCTAAAACATAAGCCATGTTTGCATTTTCCTGGTTGTGCTTTCCCATTACCTTTAAATTAAACTTTTTATTAAGACTATCCTTTTGGCCAATTAGTATTTTTTTACCAGTTAAATTTCCAATAAACTTTTTATAACTATCCTGCATTTGTGTTTCTGACTTAAAGTAATCAGGGTGGTCAAACTCAACCTTGTTCAGGATTATTATTTCAGGGTGGTAGTTTCGAAAATTATCGTAAAATTCATCGGCTTCCGTTACAAAATATTCCCCTTTTCCGTATCTGGCACCACCTTTCCATGGTTTATAATTTGCTCCCAGATTAACTAAAGGGTCAAGCCCCGCATCCTCAAGAAGCTTTCCTGCCATCGCTGTTGTCGTGGACTTTCCATGAGTTCCTGCAACACAAATTACCTTTTTGCCTTTATGCAGATACTTCCCTAAAAATTCCTGCCAGGTTAAACAAATCCCTCTTCTTTCTGCCTCTATGAGTTCGGGGTTTTTAGTTTTCTGAAAGTAAACTGCCGGAGTAACAACCAATAAATCGATACCTTTCAAATGATCCCGAGAGTGTCCATAAAAGAATTTATGTGAATATGCCGTACTTTCTTCTATATCACAACCCGTTACCTCATAACCCATTTTGGAAGCTAGATATGAAATTCCAGCCATTCCGCTTCCTCCGACACCCATGAAATGAATCCTCATAGCCTCGGACTATTATACCTGATTTCACTTCACAGTTACACTTTTAGCCAGATTTCTGGGTTTATCGGGATCTAATCCTTTTTGGATAGTAAGATAATAGGCAAGGAGCTGTCCGACTACCACATTGGGAATAATTGTTGCTTCTTTTGCGTCTTTCACGGGAATAAAATAATCAAAAACCTCATGAGGCTTAAACGAAATTCCTATTACATACCCACCCCTAGCTTTCATCTCCATTGCTCCTGCTAAATTGGCTCCATATGTTTCATCATTGGGAAGAAATGCTATGCATGGAGTTTCCTTTTCCACCAGGGCCAATGGACCATGCTTCAATTCCCCTGCAGCTAAGCCTTCAGCATGAATATAGGAAATTTCCTTTATCTTAAGTGCGGTTTCAAGACTGGTGGGATAGGAAATACCGCGACCGATAACATAGATATGATTACTCTTAAAAATTTGTTTTGCAAGTGTCGTTATGTTTTTAACACCTTTATTGGATAAAACTTTACTTAAGGAATTTACTGCCATAGTAAGAACCTTTTGTCCTTCGGATAAGCGGTTGTCTAGTGCGTATGCCATTAAAATTAGATGGGAAATCATTCCTGTAAATGCCTTTGTTGAGGCTACACCCTTTTCAAGACCTGCTCCAATCAATACATTAAAATCAGAAAGCCTATAAAGAGAAGAGCCTAAGACGTTTACGAGACCCACAATTTGAGCCTTCTTTTCCTTAGCTTTATTAATAGATTCCAAAATATCCATTGTTTCACCTGACTGCGAAACAGCAATTACAAGGCTTTTTTTATTTAAAAAGTCTAAATGGTATCCAAATTCGCTTCCTACCGAAAAATTTACATGTTCTTTGGCAATTTTCGAAAAAAGGTATTCTCCGGTCAAACAAGCATAAGACGCTGTTCCACAACCAACCAGATAGACTCCTTTAGCTCTTTTAATAAGTTCCGTAACCCGATCAATATCTTTTGGGGAATTTAAAATAATATTTTGAATTATTTTAGGCTGTTCATATATTTCTTTAAGCATATAAAAAGGGTATTTGCCTTTTTCTCCATGGGTCAATTTCCAATCCACAGTCTGAGTTTTATATTTGATGTTTTTACCGCTGTAATTATTTAAAACAGAAACGCCATTTTCTTTGATAATTGCCATCTCGTTGTCTCGTAAAAAATATATGTTTCTTGTAAACGGAATAAGAGCGGAGGCATCACTGGCTATAAAATTCTCATTTTTTCCAAAACCTATACAAATAGGGGAACCGTTACGGACAACAACTATTGATTTTTCCTTAGTGTTTACCGCAATTACGGCATTAAGCCCTTTCATTTTCAGAAAAACAGATCTTACGGCTTGTGGAAAACTTTTCTTTCCGCCAACATCTTCAATCATGTGAGCAATTACCTCCGTATCTGTTTGAGAAATTAATTTGTGACCTTTTAAAATTAATTTATTTTTGAATCCTTCATAATTTTCGAATATTCCATTGTGGATTACAGCAATGTTACTCATACAATCAAGGTGCGGATGAGCATTTAAATGTGTAACTCCGCCATGTGTAGCCCATCTGGTATGGCCAACAGAGATGTTTCCAGGCAAGTCGATAACAGCATTGCCAATCTTACCTGCCCTCTTTTTTATAAAAATCCTGTTTTTGAAAACCGCAGCTACTCCCCAACTGTCGTAACCTCTATATTCAAGATTTTTAATTCCCTCAAAAACCAATTTTGAAGCGTTCTTCCTATAACCTATGTAACCAAATATTCCGCACATAATAAAGAACTTAAAAGCTAAATAACTTTAAGTTCACAACCCACACTTTTAAATGCCTCCAAACCAAAATCCAAATCTTTTTTTGTATGAGATGAAGACGGCATAACTCTAATTCGCGCTTTTCCTAAAGCAACCATCGGGTATTTAATGGGGGTAGCAAAAACGCTTTTAGCAAAAAGTTTCGAACTAAACTCTTTGGCAAGATTTTCATCACCCAACATAACAGGAGTAATCGGGGTTTGAGTGTGGCCTGTATCAAAACCCAGCTTTTTAAATCCATTCCTTAAATATTCTGCATTATCCCAAAGTTTTTTAACCAATAATTTTGATTCAGAAAGGATTTTAACTCCTTCAATAACTGCTGCAGTATCGGCAACAGTTAAACCAGTCGAAAAAAGATATGGTCTTCCCTTTTGTCTGTAATATTCAATAAGTTCCTTCTTTCCTGAAATAACCCCTCCCAATACCCCAAATGCTTTAGAAAGGGTTCCCACTTCAATATCCAACTCTCCTCGAAGATTGAAGTGATGGGCAATTCCTTTTCCTTCTCCGAGAATCCCTTCTCCATGGGCATCATCAACCATAGTTAAAGCTCCGTATTTTTTGGCAAGTTTTACAATTGCCGGAAGATTAGCAATATCTCCGTCCATACTAAATACACCGTCTGAAACTATTAAAATAACGGGCTTCGTCCCGTCCGATTTGGAGGTTTTTGCAAGCTCTACCGCTTCTTTTAGTGCCTTTTCCAGTTTCTGCATATCATTATGTTTGTAAACAAATTTATTTATGACTTGTGAGAGTTTTATTGCGTCGATAATACTGGCATGATTAAGTTCATCGGAAATAACAATATCTTCCTTGCCAATAATTGTTGCAATGGCTACGATATTGGCAACAAAGCCTCCGGGAAGAAGAAACGCCGCTTCTGAACCTTTAAATTTTGCCAAGGCTTCTTCCGCCTGCATATGAAGCTTAAGGTTTCCTGAAATTGGTCTTACCGCCCCAGGTCCTACTCCGTATTTTTTAACTGCAGAGATAACTGCGTTAACCAATCTTTCATCTTGTGCAAGTCCAAGATAGTTATTAGAGCAGAAATTTAAAAGCTTTTTACCGTCGATTGTGAACCACGGTCCCTGAGGCGATTCCAATACCCTTATTGGAGTATAAGTTCCTTTTTTCTTCATATCTTCCAAGGTATCAAAATAAGGCTTTAATGGATTTATCATAAATTTAATTTTTCCTTTAATCCTACAATCATTGTCTTTGTCATTTTGTTAAGATTATACTCATATTCCCATCCCCATTCGCGTCTCGCAATCTTATCATCTATCGATTGAGGCCAGCTTTCGGCAATTTTCTGCTTAATAGGATCTGGGTTATAGGTACAGATAAAATTCGGGTAAAGTTTTTTAATCTGGTTAACGAGTTCTTCGGGGGTAAAATTTATTGCGGCAAAATTGTAGCTTGTTCGAACCGAAATATTTTTGCTCGATGCATCCATTAATTTAACGGTTCCGCGTATGGCATCATCTATATACATCATGGGGAGCCGTGCATCTGACTTAAGAAAACAACTGTATTTATTTTCTTTTAATAGTTCGTAAAAAATATGTACAGAGTATTCGGTAGTCCCGTCACCAGGAGGAGCGTCATAACCGATAAGTCCCGGGTAGCGAAGGCTTCTGACATCAACCCCCCAGCGCTTAAAATAATATTGACATAGTAATTCTCCTGTAACCTTAGTAACCCCGTAAATGGTAGTAGGTTCCAAGATTGTGTTTTGAGGAGTCATCTTTTTTGGAGTTGTGGGTCCAAACGCAGCAATTGAACTTGGCCAAAATACTTTTAATTTATGTTCTTTTGCAAGTTCTAAAATATTTCTTAAACCGTTAATATTTACATCCCAGGCAAGGTCAGGATTTTTCTCTCCACCCACCGAAAGAAGTCCAGCCAAATGATAAACCTCCGAAATTTTATGCTTTTTAATAATCTGGGAAATTGCCTTGTAATCTCTAACATCTCCCAGAACCAATTCTCCTTTAAATTCTTCGGGGATTGTTTTATTCCCCAATGCAAAAACATTTTCTAACCCGTATTTTTTCTGAAGTACCGAAACTAAGTTCGATCCTACCAGTCCGAAAGCACCTGTTACAAGAATTTTTTTCATAACTTAAGTATGGCCAATGCAAGTTTTATGGAATCATGACGCAAAAGATGCTCCCTTTTCAGATATATCGAAACCTTGTCGCTAACAATTTTTATTTTAGGTTCCAATTTCATAATATTCTTTTTATCCAGTTCAACAAGATTTTGACCCTCTTCCTTATAAACATCAAGCACTTCCTTGTCCAGGTGATTGGTATTCGCAATTACATAATTAAGTCTTCCCGGAAGATCAAGGTAGAAAAGAAATGCTTTTACAAAATCTGATCCTTTATATGAATCTGTTTCACCTTGTTTTGTTGCCAGATTTAAAACAAAAATTAATTTGGCTTTAGATTTGGCAATTGCTTCCCTAACTCCGTTAACCAATAAGTGCGGTAGTATGCTTGTGTACAAATCTCCAGGTGCAAATACAATTTTATCGGCGTCCTGGATTGCTTTTAATACATCCTGGTTTACATCTGCTCTTGTATCAAAATATATTCGTGCAATTTTATCCTTTTTGTTGTAATTTTTATTTTTAACTCTTAGATCAATATTTGTTTCTCCAACAATTTTATTACCCTTAGAAGTTTCTGCCATAAGCTGCAAGTTGGCTATGCTTACCGGCATTACTTTTGCTTCAACCCTGAAAAGATCGCGTTCTGCATCTACTCCTCTGTCCTGGCCTTTATAAATATTCTCAAGCCTTGCGGTAAGTAAATTACCAAAAGAATGACCTTTAAGGGGGCCTACAAGATCATTGAGCCTATCATCAAAAAGCCTTTGGGCAACCATTCTTTGACTCTCATCTTTCATAAGAGCCAAAATGCATCGCCTTATATCCCCGGGAGGCAGTACTCCCATTTCCGTTCTTAGTTCTCCCGAGCTTCCGCCGCTGTCCCAGGATCCTGCAATTGCAGTTATAAGACTGTTCTCATTCAGTTCACGAAGACCGGTTAAAAGATGAAATTGTCCTGTTCCTCCGCCAAATGTAACAATTTTTTGGTTGTGTTTACGCACTTTATATATGCTGTATTATATATCATATGCGTAAAAGTAATACAGTTCTTTCCAATGATTTAAACGCCGTAGAAAAATACATTGGGAAAATTAACATAAACAACGATACATTCTTTGTTACCAAACCTAATACTATTAATTCCAAATGTGTATCCCAGATAATTGAATTTTCAAAACGTGACGCTTTAATTAAAAAATATACTCACGATTTTGTAAGATTTAAAGATAAGTATTCCTTTAATCGATGGCATAAGAAAAATAAGATTATTTATTTACTCACCAATAAAAAGAGTAAGCTTATGGGGATTATTTGGTTTGGAAAATCAAGCAAAAATGTTTTCAACAAAAAATTGCCTCGTTTGACTTTTGCAATCAGGATATATAAACAGGCCAGGGGCCTTGGATTGTCCGAAAAATTTTTTAATATTGCTCATAATGACCTATTAAATACTATAAAAATATCGAGGCTAAAATATAACGGCCTCTGGCTACGTACAATTTCCGAAAATAAAATTGCTATACACCTCTACGATAAATTGGGGTTTAAAAATTTTCAAAAAATGAAAAATGAACTAATTATGATTCTAGAGGGTTAAGTCTGATTAGCATTTTCTTGTTAGCTTCTTTAAGTTGTTCTGGAGTGTTTACTCCCAACCATTCACTGTCGTTGGGCAGAGTATACGTCGCCATTCTATCACCCTGGTCAATTGCTAGTTTTACAATATCAACTAAATAAAACTCTCCCTGGGGACCTCTTTTAACTTTATTGATATTTTTTTCAAACCATGATTTTTCAAATACGTAAAGTCCATCATTTACCTCTTTTATTTTTCTTTCCGCTTCAGTTGCATCCTTTTCTTCAACAATTTTAGTTATAAGTCCGTTTTTGCCTCTTATTACTCTTCCAAGTCCCGTCGGATCATCTTTCATTAGAGAAACAAATGTCAGCTTTCTTTCCCTTTGGTTATGAATCTCTAAAATATTTTTTATGGTTTCTGCTTTATAAAAAGCACTATCATCACCGTTAATAATAACGATGGTTTTGGATTTTCGATTTATTTGTTCAAAACCCGTCTTAGCGGCATCGGCAGTTCCTCCTTTGGAATTTTTCTGAAAGGCGAATTTAACGGCACCGCCTATTTCTTTTATTACAAGATTTTTCCGATAGCTTACAACAACCGTAATATCAGATATGCCGGCTTTTCTTAGATTTTCCAAAGTATATGAAATCATCGGTCTTCCGCATATTTTTCTTAAAACTTTAGGAAGTAGCGATTTCATTCTTGTTCCCTTTCCTGCTGCTAAGATAACTGCGGAAATATCGGAGTTTGAATTTAAATATTCTGCTACTTTCTCCTGATCACTCCAAGGATGTTCAAAATCTTCATATGCCATACTTTTTTCATGGCCTTTACCTAAAATCGCCACACAATCTCCTTTTTTGGCAATCTCCAAAGCATGAACAATTGCCTCGCCACGTTCGGGAATTCGTATATTGTTGCTGGAACCTCGAACGTTTTTCGTCATACTTTTTAAAATCGTGTGGATATTTTCATGCCTTGGATCTTCGGCGGTAAATATAGAATAATCTGCGATATTTGCAGATATCTTACCCATCCTGCTTCTTTTTTTGCTGTCCCTTTCTCCGGCACAGCCAAATACTGAAATTAATTTACCTTTTGTTTCTCTCTTAAAGTAGGTTAAAACTTCTTTTAAAGAATCTGGGGTGTGGGCAAAGTCTACATAAATATCAATTCCTTTGTTGTTTTCTATCTTTTCCAGTCTTCCTTGGGGAAGTTTAAAAGATTGAATTGCCTTAATGATTTTGGCTTTGCTAAATCCCAGCTTTTGGGCAACTTCCACTGCGGTTTGAGCATTAATATTGTTAAACTTTCCCGGAAGAATATTTAAGTTCGTATCTTTTGGAGATATTATTTTTATTTTTCCTGAATTTAGAAAATCCGTTTTTACCTTTTTATATATTCCTAATGTTTTATGATAATCAAGATGTTCGGGAGCTATATTGGTTAAAACCGTAACGTCAAATTTGACTCCGGCTATTCTTTTTTGATCTATCCCGTGAGAAGAAACTTCTATAACTGCAAATTCACAACCTTTATTAACCATTTCCTTTAAGAGTTTATGGAACGTAATCACGTCAGGGCTTGTTATATGATAGCCTCCCATGGTGACTGAAGTTATAAGTCCTGCCTTTTTACCGAGTTTTGTTAAGATGTGAGAAATTATGTGGCAGGTTGTGGTTTTTCCTTTGGTTCCGGTTACTCCGATTAATTTTAATTTCTTTGAAGGTTCTCCGTAAAACTTCGAGGCAAGTTCTCCCAAGGCTTCTCTGGAATCTTTGACTACCGAATATCTAACACCTTTAGGAAGTTTTTGTCTTCCTGAAGGAAAATGTCTTTCGGCAATAATATCTGAAGCACCGTTTTTAATAGCCTCTTCGATAAAATCGTGGCCATCAAAGTTTTGTCCTCGAATTGCAACGAAGGTATCGCTAGGACTAACTTTGCGGGAATCAAATTGAACTAGTTTCATTTAGCGTCAACCCTTTTAATATCCGCTCCAAGAAGTTTAAGCCTACTTTCAATATTTTCGTAACCTCTTTCTACATTTTCAACATTGTTTATCTCACTTGTTCCCTTTGCTACCATTGCAGCCAGAATCACCGAAATACCCGCCCTTATATCCTTACAATAAAGCCTGTCTGCCATTAATTTTGTTGGTCCTGAAATAATAACTCTATGAGGGTCTGCTATAAATATGTTTGCACCCATCCCTATTAAATCATCTACAAAAAACATTCTCCATTCATACATCCAATCATGACAAAGAACTGTTCCTTCGGTCTGTGTTGCAAGAACTATAAAAGGACTCATTAAGTCCGTTGGAAATCCAGGCCAGGGCTGGGCTTTAAACTTTTTACGGATGGCGACAAGTTTTGAGGGGAAAACTTCAATTGAATTATCCCCAATTTCATATTTAACTCCCATGTTGGCAAGATTAATTAAACTCATTTTGTGATGCTCTGGAATAAAATCTGTAATTTTAATATGCCCCCCCGTAATTGCAGAAGCTATGATGAAAGTCCCGCCCTCAATATGATCAGGCATCACTTTATGCTCAACTCCCTTAAGACTTCCGCCGGAAATTGAAATAGTGCTTTCTCCTAAACCTTTTATGTTAGCGCCCATTTTATTAAGCATGTTTCCTAAATCCGTCACGTGTGGTTCTGTGGCGGCGTTTTCCAAGGTTACTCCTTCGGGAATTGCAGTCCCGAGCATTAAAGCCATTTCAGTTGCTGTAACCGAAGATTCTTCCAGAAAGATGTTTCCTCCGGTCTTTTTCTTCCAGGAAAGGAAAAATTGACCGTTTTTTCTCTGCATTTCAACTCCCATTTTCTGCATCATGGAAAAATGAGTATCTAAAAATCTATCGCCTATTTGATCCCCACCCGGAGGAGTAACTACGGTTTTTCCAAACCTAACAAGAAGGGGGGCTGCAAGTACAACCGAAGCTCTAATCTTTGAGCATAAATCAGGATCTGGAGTGGATGAATTTAAGGTAGAAGGATCAACCGTCAATGTGTGGTCTCTATACTCAACCTTTGCCCCAAGGCTTCTTAGAAGCTCTATCATAACCTCAACATCGCTAATTGCAGGAACATTAGTCAAGGTTGTAGGAGAATCTGCCAAAAGTGTAGCCGGAATCAACTTCAAAGCCGAATTTTTGTTGCCTGAAAGCTTGATTGTACCTTCCAGCTTCTTTCCGCCTGTTACCAAAAACTTAGACATGTATTTAGTATTTTACCACAAATTGGACTTTTTAAGGTTATTGCCAAAATTTAATTATCTTCGTATATCACATCAATAATTTGCGATAAATTAGCAATTTTTCTGACACTTTTATCGACCGGTTGATTGTGAATAATCCATTGTTTCGAATCTTCGACTAAGAAACAATGTCTTATTCCTATCTCTAATGCCGGATTAATATCCGATCTTGGACTATCTCCACCCATAGCACACTCCCATGGTTCTAAACCAAAATATTTAACGGCACCTCGCCACGATTCTGAGGTTTTATGCTTATTTTCATCGACAATATAAATATCATCCCAATTTACAAATCTCTTTAAATTAAGCCAATTGTATTTTTTCCATGTCCATTCTGAACCGGCATGGGTAACTATACCTATCGGAATATTAAATTTAGATAAAAAATTCAATCCTTCTTCAGAACCTTCCAGCATCTCCGGAGGAATTGAATAAATTTGAGCAAATATCTGCTTTGTTGTTTCTTGAATTGCAGTTGGTAGTTCATATAACTTGGCTAATTCGTCTACCACCTTATTCCAACGATTTGGGTTAACTGCAAATTGTTCGAAAAGCCTATTGTTTGTTTCCTCAATCACTGTCTGCCATTCATTTCTTGAAATTACCTGTGCATTAACCTCCAAAAAATCATAGACCATACCCATACAATTTCTAAATACTTTTCTTGTTCCGCAAATAGTATCGTCCAAATCCAAAAGAAATCTTGCAATTTCATTCTCTTCGTACCACATACTAAACCTAAGCTCTTTTTCAATAGATGTTAAACAAAATTCTTTCGACATATGCGGTATTATAGGTCACCACGAGGAAATTTGCCAAAAACTTTTAATTTTCGGGTTGTATTCCAAAGTAGAGAAAAAGGTCTTTGGCGATTGAATACCAAAGAGGAGCTGCTGTTTCTGAAGCCCATTGTGAACTTTGTGGTTTATTTAAAGTTACGAGCATTATGAATTTTGGATTTTCTGCCGGTGAAAATCCTATGAATGATGCGTTTGTACTTGTCGGATCGTAGTGTCCCGCAATCGGAATCTGTGCAGTTCCTGTTTTACCTGCAACACTGAATCCTCTAAGTGATGTCCACTTTGCTTCTCCGTTTTTGGCAGCATTAACCATCATTACAGTCATTTCATTTGCAGCATCTTCTGAAATTACTCTTTCTGTTTTAGGTTTTATTTCCTCCTGCCAGCCTTCTCCTTTAAGGGCCGATACAACAAATGGAGTAGGCATTAGTCCGTCATTTGCAACAGCAGATACAGCCCTTATCATTTCAATTCCGGTAACAACTACTCCCTGACCAAATGAAGCAGTTGCCAAATCAACTATATTCCAAGTTCCTTTTTTTCTTAAGCTAACTGCAACTTCCCCCTGAAGATCAATTCCTGTTTCTTTTCCTATGCCGAATTTATCAAGGTAATCATAAAGCGTGTCTGCTCCCAATTTCCCTCCCACAAATGCCATTCCCACATTATCTGAATGAAGAATAACATCAGTCATTGTCGAATCGGGGTAATACTTGCTGTCCCAGGTTTCTATTTCGTATTTATCCACTCTTAAGGGACCGCTACAAATATCGCAAACCGTATCGGGCTTGACTGCATCTGCATCTAAGGCTGATGCCATAATAACAACTTTAAATATTGATCCTGGTTCAAATGTATTCGAAATTACAGGATTTTTAAAAAACTCATCACCATACTCGTTGTACTTTCTGGGATCAAACGAGGGATACGACGCCATTCCCAGGACTTTTCCGGATTTTGGATCCATAACAATAACCGATCCACCCTGGGCTCCATATCTTTCAATTCCTTCTTTTAGCTTTTTTTCAATTGCCAATTGAACTGTTTTATCTATTGTGGTTACTAAATCAACACCACTTAATGCAGAGGATTCTTTAAAATTGCCTAGAAGTATTTGCGAACCTTTAGCGTCTTTATCTCCCTGCCTATATCCTTTTCTTCCCGACAATGTCAAATCATAATAGCCTTCAAGTCCAAAATAACCTATATTTTCACCTTCTTCGTTTTTTCCTACAAATCCCAAAAGTTGAGCGGCAATTGAAGCCTCCGGATAATACCTGTCTTCTTCTTTTTCAAAACCTATTCCACTAAAACCCAATGCTTCAATATTACCTTTAACTTCACTTGACAACTTGTGCTCTAAAGGAACCCAAACCAAACCTTTTTTATTTAAAAGGGTATTAAGCGTTTGATATTTCTCAAATACCAAATTTTTATCCAAAGGATCTGAAGACAAAAGAAAAGCAAGTTTCTCGGCAATTTTGTCTGGTTTTTCATTTAAATTCGGCGGTTCCGCAAATAGAAGCCATGAATCGCGTCTTGCAGCCAAAAGGCTCCCATCAGAAGCTAATATATTTCCACGGTGTGCTTCCATGATTTGACCAACTTGATATTGGCCTTTTGCAGAACTTGAAAGATCTTTTCCCCGAATAATCTGCCAGATGAATAATTTTGAAACTAAAATTAAGAAGCAAAGAAGAAAAAAAACAAAAACGAAGTTAATTCTTTTTGCCATTTAGGGAAGTTTAGCAACAGGTGCCACTTCTTGCACGTAGACAATATCTTCGGGCTTTGAAAAACCCAATGATTCAGCCTTTTCCCCGATTATGCTTAAGGAAGATACCTCTGTAATTTTATCTTTCAATTCCTGATTTTTAGATAAAAGTACATTTTGAGCTTTTTCAATACTTGTTAACTCCGCCCCACTTGCAGAAACACTAACTGTAAAAACCACGTTAGCAACAACAAGCACTATCAAAAAACTTGTAAAAATTAATTCTTTGTATTTTTTTATCATTCTTATGTTTTCTTTATCATTCTTATGTTTTCTTTATCATTCTTATGTTTTTATTTCTTTGTTAAAACAAAAAGTTCAGCGCTTCTGCTTTTAGGATTTCTATTAATTTCCTCATAGGTTGGTTTTATAGGTCCTATAAAATTCTTAGAAAAACTTTTAACCACTTCCTCTTCACCTGAATGAAAAGTAATGATTACAAGTTTTCCTCCAACTTTTAAAAGATCGTATGCTTTAGGCAAGGCTTCTTTTAAATTCTCGAGTTCACTATTTACTGCAATTCTTAAGGCTAAAAAGGGAAGTGTTGCGGGATTTAATCTCTCTTTACCTTTTAATCCTTTGCAGATTTCAAGAAAATCACCAACTGTCTTTATTGGTTTTATTTCTTTACTTTCCGCAATTCTTTTGGCAAGCCATCGTGAACTTCCGTAATCCAAAATTCTTGAAAACATGTGTTCCAGCTGATCCTCCCTTAAAATATTTAAAAGTACTGCTCCTGTTACCTCCTGATTTTTTTTATCAATCCTCATATCTAGATCAGCAGTTGGATTTGAAAAAGAAAAACCCCGATTTTCATCCATTAGTTGTAGATTTGAAACTCCCAAATCAAATAAGATCCCATCAACTTCGTTAAATCCGCTATCTTTTGCAATCTTATCA
>Ga0180007_10000625_pt1 | contig 56132 bp, 53 predicted proteins | sample MM_PC_MetaG_FD_121122 | JGI IMG/M metagenome (GOLD analysis project Ga0180007, IMG submission 121122) | Groundwater microbial communities from the Aspo Hard Rock Laboratory (HRL) deep subsurface site, Sweden - MM_PC_MetaG | ecosystem: Environmental > Aquatic > Deep subsurface > Groundwater...
CTTACTTAATCCTGAAGATATTGGTAATGAAGTTAGAAAACTCCAACAAATACTTAAAGACCTGGGTTTCTTCACTTATCCTTATATTACCGGTTATTACGGACTGGTTACCACCCAAGCAGTAAAGGATTTCCAGAAGTTTTATCAGTTGCCAATTACTGGAAAGGTTGATCAATCAGTACTGAATAAACTGAATGAACTGTGATTTATTTGTTAGTGATTTGGATTAAATTCTAAAAAAATGCCAGCTTGATTTTTACCCTGATTTTCAGTATCATAAAAGCAATCTCTTTTTTTATTAATAAAGGATTTATATGATAGATTTTCCCAAGCTGGAAGAGAAGATTATAAAATTTTGGCAGAAAAATAATATTTTTCCAAAGACTTTAGCTAAAAAAATACTTTGGGTTCTTTTACTTTTTATGAAGGTCCGCCTACCGCTAATGGTCAGCCAGGAATCCACCATGTTTTAGCTAGAGCTTTTAAGGATTTAATACCGCGGTTTAAAACCATGCAAGGTTATTTAGTGGAAAGAAAGGCTGGTTGGGATACTCATGGTTTGCCGGTTGAGCTGGAAGTTGAAAAAAAACTAAAAATTTCTGGTAAGCCGGAGATAGAAAAATACGGCATAGAAAAATTTAATACTGAATGCCAGAAAAGCGTTTGGCAATATAAAGAAGAATGGGAAAAGTTAACGGAAAGAATTGGCTTTTGGCTGGATATGGAAAATCCTTATATTACTTATGATAAGGATTATGTGGAAACTTTATGGTGGATTTTTAAAAAAATTTATGACCGGGGTTTTTTATATCAAGGGTATAAGGTGGTGCCTCAATGTCCACGTTGCGGTACAGCTCTTTCTAGTCATGAAGTAGCTCAAGGTTATAAGGCAATAACCGAACCATCTGTTTATATAAAATTTAAAGTCACCAAAGGTAATGATTTAGCAGCCAGCGGTGATTTTATTTTATCCTGGACAACTACGCCTTGGACTTTGCCGGGTAATGTGGCTTTAGCTGTAGGAATAGATTTTGCTTATGTTAAAGTTTCTCAAAAAGGCCAAAATTATATTTTAGCTAAAGAACTTTTAGATATAATTGAGGGAGATTATAAAATTGAGAAGGAATTTAAAGGTTCAGCTTTGGTCGGCATAGAATATGAGCCATTATTTGCCGGAGCCATTCCCAAGGATACTCCAAATTATCAAAATGCTTTTAAAGTTTACAAAGCCGATTTTGTGACCACAGCAGACGGCACTGGCATTGTTCACACAGCAGTGATGTACGGTGAAGATGATTATAATTTAGGCGCTCAAGTTGATTTGCCTAAATATCATACTGTTGATGAAAACGGCTATTTTTTAAGTTCGGTCGCTAAATGGTCTGGCCAATTTGTTAAGGATAAAAAAGTGGAAGAAGAAATAACCGCAGATTTAGATTTACGCGGCTTATTATTCAAAACAGAAGATTACACTCATGATTATCCTTTTTGCTGGCGTTGTCATACGCCGCTTTTATATTATGCTAAAGATTCCTGGTTTATTAAAATGTCTGCTTTAAGAGAACAGCTGATCAAGGAAAATAAAAAGATAAACTGGATTCCTGCTCATATTAAAGAAGGCAGGTTTGGCGAGTGGCTTGTGCAAGTTAAAGATTGGGCTATTTCCAGAGAACGTTATTGGGGTACGCCTTTGCCCATTTGGCAATGCAGTGCTTGCAAGCAAATAAAGGTTATTGGCAGTTATCAAGAGTTACATCAGGAAACAAAATGTCCTCTCATTTTAGAAAAAAATTTTGATCCTCATCGTCCTTTTATTGATCAATATAAATTGAAATGTAGGTGCGGCGCTGAAATGTCCCGCGTGCCAGAAGTAGCTGATTGCTGGTTTGATTCCGGTTCTATGCCTTTTGCCCAACATCATTATCCTTTTGAGAATAAGAAAAAAATAGAATCTAAGGAGTATTATCCGGCAGATTATATTGCCGAAGCCATTGACCAAACGCGGGGCTGGTTTTATACCTTGTTAGCCATAGGAGTTTTAGTGGAACGAGGCACCAGTTATAAGAATGTAATTTGTTTGGGTCATATTAACGATAAAAAGGGACAGAAAATGTCCAAACACCTTGGCAATGCAGTGGATCCTTGGGAAGTGATTAATAAATGGGGCAGTGACGCTTTACGTTTTCATTTTTTTACTGTTAATCAGCCGGGAGAACCTAAAAATTTTGATATTAAAAATGTGGAAGCAGTGGTTAAGAAGAATTTCCTTATTCTTTTTAATGTTTTGAATTTTTATGAAATGTATCAGCAACAGTCCCGTAATGATTTTTCTATCAAAGGGGTAAAGAATATTTTAGACAGATGGATTTTGGCTAAAATAAACTTAGTGATTAAAAAAGTAACTAAAGGTTTAGATGAATATAATATTTTCAGTGCTGCTAGAAGTTTGAGTGAATTTATTAATGAACTTTCTACTTGGTATTTACGGCGCAGCCGCGAAAGATTTAAAGGTAATGATCAAAAAGATAAAACTCAAGCAGTTAATACTTTGGGTTATTGTCTTTTGACTTTGGCAAAACTGTTAGCGCCTTTTACGCCTTTTATTGCCGAAGAATTATATCAAAAAATTGGCAAAGAAAAAGAATCAGTTCATTTAGAAGATTGGCCAAAAGCTGATAAGTTTGATGAAAAAATAATTAAGGAAATGGAAGATATCAGAAAAGTTGTGGAACTGGCTTTAGCTAAAAGAGACGAGGTTGGTATAAAAGTTAGACAACCGTTACAAAAACTGACAATCGTCAGAACTCCATTTAGTAAAGAAGGTGAGAAATTGATAAAGGATGAAGTTAATATTAAGGAAATAGATTATATAGAAGACAAAAGTTTATCAGTTTTAGGAATTAAGGAATTAGATACAAATATTTCAAAGGAGTTAAAAGAAGAAGGTTTTTATCGGGAATTGGTCAGAACCATTAATCAATTAAGAAAAGAGGCAAAGTTGACCATCAAAGATAAAGTAATAGTTTATTATCAAACAGATTCTGTTTTTATTAAAGATGTTATTAATCAATTTAAAACAGATTTATTAAAAGTAACTTTAAGTCAGGATATCATTGAAGGCAAGAAAGAAAAGTCCAAAATCTGCCGTCAGGTTAAACTAAACCGGGATGATATCTGGCTTGGTTTGCAAGAATAGATAAAAAGATGTCTACTTTTAAAACCGAAGCGTTAGTTTTGACGAAAAAACCGTTAAGAGTTGCGGATCGTCTATATATTTTATACACCAGACATTACGGTAAGGTAGAAGCTAAAGTTAGATCAGCTGCCCGTTCTCAAAGTAAATTAGCCGGACATTTAGAACCTTTCTGTATCAGTTCAGTGATGATAGCCAAAGGCAGGGAATTAGAAACCATTGCCGGCGCAAAACTTATTAAAAATTTTTCTTTTACTGATTTTAAAATTCAGTCTTTGGCTAATTTAGCTTCTGACCTGGTTAATAGACTTATTAAGCCCGCTTGGCCGCAACAGGAAATTTATCAGTTATTGGAATCTTTTTTAGCAGTTTTAGAACGCCAGGATTTACTTTTACAAAAACAAAAAGTGAAAGATTTTAATTATACCGGATTGTATCTTCTTAGTTTAAGATTTATTTGGCAGATGTTAATTTATCTCGGCTATAAGATTAATCTGGAGCAAAAAGAAAAAGGAACTTTACCTACTTTAACTTCTGCTGGTAAAAAATTACTAACTGATTGTTTAAAAGAAAAAAACGAGTTGACTATTTTACAATCCTCTTCTAAAGTAGTAAGAGAGTTGGTTAATTTCACTCAAGAATATTTACGTTATTTTCTGGAGAGCGATTTAAAGTCTTTTTATTTAAGTTTTTATGCCTAAAAAAATTGCTTCTCAAAGGGGATCAAAAGTTGTGGATTTAAGGAAATTACGAGGAGAAAAATCATCACCCCAAAGTGGAATTAAAAGGCCCAGTTTTGCTGCTAGGAAAATTTCTAGTATTTCTTCTATGACCGGAAAAAGAATACCTGCTTATTCTTCTTTAGCTAGGACTACTAAAGGCAAAGGTAAACCGCTTTTGGTTTTTTTGATTATCCTTTTTATTTTATTAATAAGTGCAGCTATTTTTAGTTTTTTTGTTTTTTATCAGGATAAAACTTCTGGGGAGTCGGTTAAATTATCTCTTAAAAGTCCTAAGGAGTTGTCTTCGGGGGAAGAGTTTAAAATGCAACTGATTTATGAAAATCGGGACAGGATTACTTTAGAAAAAATTGAAGCAGTGGTTCAATATCCGGAAGGTTTTTTCTTTAATAGTTCCAATCTAAAACCAAGTGGCAGCCAGAATAATATTTGGCGATTACCTGATTTAGAGCCGGGACAAGGCGGTAAGATTGAAATCAGCGGACAATTAGTTGGTAAAATTGATGAAGCAAAGGAATTTAAAGCCACCTTTTATTATCAGCCAACCAATTTTAATTCTAATTTTAAGAGTGAACTTTTAACTACTATTAAAATTAATGATGTTTTGTTTGATGTGATAGTAGAAAAACCAGAAGTTTTATCACTGGCGAGCATGGCAGAATTCAAAGTTAAATATCAAAATACCACAACAGAAGAAATGGGAGACCTGTTTATGAGTTTTGATTTAGGTAACGATTTTACGGTTATTTCCAGCAGCCCTTCCACTACTCAAGATATCTTATGGAAATTTGAAAAAATAGAAGCCAAACAAGAAGGGGAAATAAATTTGCAAGGTAAATTTGCCGAATCGTTAACAGGGGAGGTGTCGTGGTTGTTTAAGGTTTGGCAGAATATTTTACATGAAGGAGAAAGACAGCAACGTTTACTTTATCAAGAAGAAGAAAAAATCCAGATTGTAACGCCTGATTTACAAGTGAATTTAGCTTTTTCTGATAGTGATGAGCTTTCTTGGGGTGGTAATCTTGATTGTCATCTTAGTATAGAGAATAATGGTTTAATAAAAGCTGAAAATGCTTTTCTAAAAGTAAAATTTGATACTTCTTTAATAGACTGGAGTAAATTTAACAACCAAACATTTGCCCAAAGAGACCGCAACACTTTAAACTGGTCCCAAGAGAGTGGAGAATTTGGCAAAAAGTTAAGCGAGATTTTACCCCAGAACAAAATAGAATTAGTGTTCAGTGTTCCTTTAAAAGAAAAACCGTCTGATCTTGATGTTTTTACTCCTGAAGATCTGATTATTGTAGCAGAAGCTATTTTAAACTATAAAACAGGAGAAAAAACTTATTCAATAACCAGTGAACCTTTAACCACTTTCTTGGGAGTACAACCCCAGCTTTTAACTGAAGCCAGATATTATTTAGATGAACAAACAGCCGTAGGCAGTGGTCCTTTGCCTCCAGTGGTAGGCCAGGAAACAAAATATCGCATTTATTGGAAAGCTTTTTCTGGTTCTCGCGCTTTGGAGCAGCTTAAAATTAAAGCCAGTTTACCTCCTTATATTAACTGGGTTCAACAAGCAGATGATGCCACCATCAATAGTCAATTCAACTATCAGGAAGAAAACCGCCAGGTGATTTGGCAAATTGAGTCTTTAGCTCCTAATACTCAAGTTTCGGTAAGTTTTGATATTTCGGTTGTTCCTGATTCATCCCATTTTGATCAGTTACTGGTTCTGATTAATCCAACTTCCCTGCAAGCCAAGGAACAAGGAAATGATCTTCCTGTTTTTATAGCCAATAATTTATTAACTTCTGAATTATCAGCAGATCCTGTGGCTTCGGGAAAGGGCAGGGTAAAGGCAGGAAACTAACAGTAAATCAATGTTAATTATATGTAGTTCTTATAAAATAAAAACCATTAAGATTAATGGTTTTTTAGCCATTAGTTTTTTATGAAGAAAGACAAATTTGATTTGCTAACTATTTCTAAAATAAGTCAGGCGCGTACAGGCATTTTAAAAGTTAAAAACGGAGAAATTAAAACGCCGTTTTTTATGCCGATTGCTACCAGAGGCAGTGTTAAAGCAATAACTTCCGAAGAATTAATGAAAATGGGAGCACAGATCATTTTGGGAAACAGTTATCATTTATTTCTTAAACCGGGTTTAGCCAGTATAAAAAAAGCAGGAGATTTGCATAAGTTTATTAATTGGTCCGGGCCGATTTTAACGGATTCAGGTGGCTTTCAGGTGTTTTCTTTAAAAGTGCGTCGTAACTCAAAGCAAAACAGAAAAGATTTTTGTGATTATCAATCATTGGTTAAAGCTACTGATAAGGGCGTGGAATTTCGTTCAGTTTATGACGGCTCTAAACATTTATTCACTCCCGTTTCAGTAATTAAGATGCAAAAGATTTTTGGTTCGGATATTCTGATGGTCCTTGATCAGTGTTTAAAAAACCCCAGTACTTATACTGAAGCCAAAGAAGCAATGCAGCGAACAATTAACTGGGCTGCTAAATCAGTCAAATTCTTTAAGTCAGCTAAAAATACTAAAGGGCAACTGTTATTTGCTATTGTTCAAGGATCACTTTATCAGGACTTGCGTCAATCCTGCGCTCAAGAATTAATTAAAATGGATTTTGACGGTTATGCTATTGGAGGACTAGCCGTTGGCGAAAGTCCTAAAGAAATGTATCAGGTGCTTGATTATACCGTCCCTTTATTGCCGGAAAAGAAGGTAAGATATTTAATGGGCGTTGGTTATCCGGAACAAATCATTGAAGCGGTCAGAAAGGGGATTGATATGTTTGATTGTGTTATTCCCACCAGAGAAGCAAGGCATGGAAGATTATATTTTTGGAATAATAAACTGCTTAAAGGTAAATTCTATAAGACCATTAATATTACTAAGGAAAAATTCGTTAAAGATTCAACTCCTATTAATAAGAACAGTCAATTTACAGAATTAAAAAATTATTCCAGAGCTTATTTGCGCCATTTGTTTTCGGTTAATGAACCACTGGCTTTACGATTATCCACTTTAAATAATTTAGAATTTTATTTACAATTAATGTCTGCTGTTCGTCAGGCGATTAAATTAGGTAAGTTATAATTTATGTTTAGTAGAAGAAATTTTTTTAACAAACCTTTAAAAATTTTATTAATAACCAATGCCCTGATTTTACTGGCGGCAGCCATGCTTGGTCCGATTTATTCTTTATTTGTGGAGGAGATTGGCGGTAGTTTACTTGATGCCAGTTTAGCCGGTGGCATATTTGCCCTAACAGCAGGTATTGTTACTTTGATATCAGGCAAATATAGCGACAAAGTAAAAGAGAATGAATTAATTGTGGTATTAGGTTATGTCTTTATGGGGATTGGTTTTTTATTATATACGGTAGTAAATTCAATTTGGTTTCTTTTTTTAGTTCAGGTAATAATTGGCTTGGGCGAAGCAATCTATTCTCCAGCTTTTGATGCAGTTTATTCCAAACATTTAACAAAGAGAAAATCAGGCAAACAATGGGGAATCTATGAAGCAGCAACTTATTTTACTGCTGCCATAGGAGCGGTAATTGGCGGTTTTATTGTTACTTATTTAGGTTTTAATGTTATCTTTGTTTTAATGGGAGTGCTTTGTTTGGGTAGCGCTCTTTATATTTATCAATTGCCAAGGAAGGCTCTTTAAAAATGACTTTTTTTATCGTTTTATTAAAAAAATACAAAATATTTTTTGATAAGATAAAAATATATAAAGATAAGTTCATAAACCCGGTGATTAAATTACTGCCATCTTGGGTTTCTCCGAATTCAATAACTATCTTTAGAATGTTTTTGGTGTTTTTTGCTTTTATCCTTTATTTTATTTTTAAATTTTCCGCTTTTTATTTATTTTTCATTTTTGCCTTAAATTGGCTTTTGGATCTTTTAGACGGTTCCTTGGCAAGAAAACAAAATAAAGCGACGTCCTTGGGTAGTATTTTAGATAAACTTTCCGACAGGTTTTTATGGTCTTTAATTTATATAGCAATTTATTATCTTACTTTGTATAAGTTAGTGATATTTTTGTTTTGTTTGGAAATATTATTTTTGCTAATTTTTTCTCTGGCTTTGCTTTTTAATTTTAGCGAAGAAAAATGTTACCGGCTTAATGGTTTAAAGTGGTATATCAGCATGATCTGGTTAGTAGTGATTATCATTGATTTAGCTATCTAAGGATTATTAATTAAAATCTTTAAAAACAAATTGAACCCCAAAATTTAAAGGGCTTTTTTAGGTAGTTAATTTATGCTAAAATACAAATATGAAGAATGAAAATTTTGTAGCAGTTTTGGCAAAATATACTTTGATAGGTTCAGTCAGGAATTTAATTACTTGGCCTGTTTGGTGGTATTCAAGTGGTCTTATCATTGTTTTTAAAGGTACTCTTAAATTAATAAGCCAAGCCTGGCATAATTTGTCTTTGGGGGTGTGGCTTATTAATATTTTTCGTCCGATGTACGGGCAGTATGATGTTGCCAGTCGTATTATTAGTTTTTTCATGCGGCTTATTCAGATTATTATCCGTTCTATTTTGATGTTGATCTTATTAGCCATCTTCATCGCCCTGTTTTTTATTTATTTGTTTTTGCCTCCTTTAACAATTTGGATGTTGATTTATTTATATATAAAGTAAATTCTAAAAATGGAATTAAGAGAAAAAAAGAATCATTTAACTGAATATTTGGAACTGGAAGACAAACAACTTTTTTGGGGCAGAAATTTTTCTTTTAATGAAATAATGTTAAGGAGATTCTCTGTTTTTATTAATAATCTAAAAAGGATAATTTTATTTTTAATCTGTTTAGGAGGAATTGTTGCTTTATTTTATCACTTAGTAATGATTTTACGGCAGCACCTGCCTTTGTTTGGTTTACAAGCTTGGCAAAGTAAATATTTAATTTATTTTTGGTGGTCGGTAGTTGCTGGTATGTATTTATTTTATGACTTAAATCTGGCGGCGCGAAAAAGTTTTAAGGTGATTAAAAAAAGTTTTAACAAAGAGAAAATAAAGCCGGAAAAGATTAAAAGAGTGGATATGTCAGACAGTTTTACACAGGAAGCTTTAAAATTAGTTGATCAGGCCTTTCTTAGCTCCTGCCGGCAGAAAAGAACTTTTAATCTTCTTTATTTGTTTAATCAACTGCTTTTAGTGCCAGACTTAAAAATCATTTTTACCAGACTAGAAGTTTCCGCTAAAAGTCTTTATAGAGTTACTAAGGAAATTTTAAAACAGCAGTCTACAGGCAAAGAATCAATAGATCCGCAAATATATCAAGTTTTATCCCAAGCTTATTTTTTGGCTTATCAGGACCGTCGTTCTAAAGTTGAGGCAGCTGATATTTTAGAGGCAATTGCCATGCAGGATAAACTGATTCAGGATATTTTACTGGATTTTAAAATTGATTTAGAGGAAATGATTAACGCCGTTAAATGGATTAATATCCAGAAAAAATTACAGGCAAGCTACAAACGTTACCGGGCAAAAGCGTATTTTAAACCCAAAGGAACCATGGATAGGGCAATGACAGCTTTAGCCACGCCAGTCTTAGATAGTTTTAGCGAAGATTTAACTCAACTGGCGCGGGCAGGATATTTGCCTTTGTGTGTTGCCAGAGATAAAGAAATAGAAGAAATTTTTCATATTATTGAAGGCGGCAAGAACAGTGTGTTAATTGTGGGACTTCCTGGCGTTGGTAAATCCAACGTTGTTGAAGGCTTGGCTAATATGATGGTGGCAGAAGAAGTCCCAAAGGTTTTACAGGATAAACGTTTTATCAGTTTATCTATTGCTCATTTGGTAGGAGGAGCAACCAGACCAAATGAACTGCAGGAGCGAATGCTCATTATTATGAACGAAATAATCAGAGCTGGTAATATTATTTTGCATATAGATAATATTCATGATTTAGTGGGTTTGTCTTCTCTGGGTACGGAAAATGTTGATCTTTCGGAAATTTTTGCCAAGTTTTTAAGTAAAAAAAGTGTTATTACCATTGCCACCACTACGCCGGCTGATTATAAAAAATATTTAGAAGGAAAACCTTTGGCAGAAGTATTAACCAGGGTAAATATTTTAGAACCGGAAGATAATGAGGCAATCCAGATGATAGAATCTAAGACTGCTTATTTAGAAGGCAAGCATCATGTTTTCTTTTCCTATGATGCTTTGGCAAGAACAGTTAAACTTTCCAGAAGATATTTACCAGAAAGTCATTTGCCAGATAAAGCTTATAGGATTTTAGAAGAAGTAGCAGCGACGGTCAGAGCAGAAAAAGGAGAAAATCATTTAGTCAGTGGCGAAGATGTGGCTAAAATAATTTCTCATCGTACCGGCATTCTTTTAACAGAGATAACTCAAGAGGAATCAGAAAAACTTTTGAATTTAGAAAAAAGAATTCATCAGCGCATTATTGATCAAGAAGAGGCAGTGGATTTGGTGGCGGCGGCTTTGCGGCGCGCCCGGACAGAGCTAAGGGATATCAAAAGACCGATTGTTAATCTTTTGTTTTTAGGGCCAACAGGAGTGGGTAAAACAGAACTGGCTAAAACCGTGGCAGAAGTTTATTTTGGGGCAGAAGAAAAAATGATTAGATTGGATATGAGTGAATATCAAGAACAAAAAAGTCTTAGTCGTTTAATAGGGGATGCATCCAGTGGTCTTAGAGGAATTTTAACCGAAGCTATTAGAAAACAACCATTTACTTTACTGCTTTTGGATGAAATAGAAAAAGCTCATCCAGATATTTTAAATGTTTTTTTACAGGTGATGGATGACGGCCGCTTAACAGATGCTTTAGGCAGAACCGTTGATTTTAGCAGCTGCATTATCATTGGTACTTCTAATGCCGGTACCCAGTATATTCAGGATAATATCAGAATTGGCAAAAACATTGAGGAAATCAAAGAAGATTTAATGCTTAAAGAATTAAAAAAATACTTTAGGCCGGAATTTTTAAATCGTTTAGACGGAGTAGTAGTGTTTAAGCCATTAAGCGAGGAAGATATAGAAAAAATTACAGTTTTATTAATTAATAAAGTCAAGAAACGTTTGGAAATTAAAGGCATATTTTTAGAAGTTACTGATGAAGCTATTAAGGAGCTTGCAAAAGAAGGTTTTGATCCGGTGTTTGGGGCGCGTCCTTTAAGACGTTTAATTCAGGAAAAAGTGGATAATGCTTTAGCTAATTGTTTACTAACCAAAAAGATTAGCCGCCGTGATATAGTAGTGTTTGGCAGTAGCGGTAAAATTGACATTAAAAAAGCTAAAAAATTTCAATAAAATAATAATAAATTTATGCCCAAGAAAAATATTCATGTTGCTCGCCATCAAGAAAAGTGGGCAGTAGTCAAAGAAGGTGTGAAAAAACCTTTAGGTTTGTTTAAAACACAAACTGTAGCAATTAAAAGAGCAAGACCAATAGCAAAAAAGGATAAAGTTGAATTGGTTATTCATAATAAAAAGAATGTGATTCGCGATAAAGATAGTTATGGTGATGATCCTTGCCCTCCTAAAGATAAAAAATTTTAATTTGATACATGAGAGTTGATAATAAAAATTATAGGACTGTCTGGATGAAAGATACATCTGTATTTTTAATAGAACAAAATTTATTACCTTTTATTTTTAAGATTTATGAAGCCAAAGATTATCTTGATACCTGTCATGCTATAAAGAATATGATTGTACGGGGAGCTGGTGCTATCGGTGCAACTGCTGGTTTGGGAATGGCGCAAGCGTTTTTGGAAGCTCGTGAAGATGATTTCTGGGAATATATTGATAAAGCTAAAAAAGACATTGAAGCAACCAGGCCGACAGCTCAAAATTTATTTTATGCAGTGAACCGTGTTTATCACGCTGGAAAATCTTCTACTGATCCAAGAGCAGCAGCCATAAAAGAAGCACAAAAAATTGCTGATGAAGATGTTGAGAGTTGTAGGAAAATTGGTGAATACGGTAATGAGCTGATTAAAGACGGTTTTAATATTGAAACCCACTGTAATGCCGGCTGGTTGGCTTTTGTTGATTGGGGCAGTGCTTTGTCGCCTATATATGTTGCTTTTAGAGAGGGAAAGAAAGTTTTTGTTTACGCGGATGAAACTAGACCAAGAAGTCAGGGTGCTAGACTTACTGCTTGGGAATTAAAAAATGAAGGAGTGCCTTATGTTATTTTACCTGATAATGTTGGGGCATATTTAATGTCTTCGGGGAAAATAGATTTAATGATAGTGGGAGCAGATAGAATTGCCAGAAACGGTGATGTAGCTAATAAAATTGGAACTTTTGAAAAAGCGATTGTAGCCAAGGAATTCAATGTGCCTTTTTATGTTGCTGCACCAACTTCTACTTTTGATTTAGATTGTAATTCCGGAAAAGAAATACCCATTGAAGAAAGAAGTGAAGATGAGGTTTTATACCAAACAGGGCTTACTACTAAAGGAAAGATGGAAAAGATTCTTGTATGTTCACCCGGTTCTAAAGTTATTAATCCTGCTTTTGATGTAACGCCGGCAAAATATATTACGGGAATTATCACGGAAAAAGGAATAATCAAACCAGCAGAAAATTCCATAAAGAAATTATTTTCTTAATTAATTTTATGACATATCAAGGTGTAAAATTTAAAACTAAAATGCTTGGCAGTGAGATCCCTCAAGACTTAAGACTTGAGGGATTAAAAGATTGGTGTAAAAAATTTCATCATTATAATCTGGCACCGCCATATGAAGGCGGTTCTTATGGAAATTTAAGTTTTAGACTGCAAGATGGTCAGGATCAGTTTATAATCACTGGGACAAAAATTGGTTTAAAAAATGAGTTAGCAGATGATTGTTTTGTAAGAATCCAATCGTGTGATTTAGAAAAAGGAACAGTTTATGCCCATGGTATGAGAGAGCCCTCTTCAGAAAGTATGTTACATTTTGCTATTTATCATCAAAGGAAAGATGTTAATGCTATTTTTCATGGTCATTGTCAAAAAATTCTATCTAAAGCAAGTAAATTAAAAATAACAGAAACAGTAAAAGAAGAACCTTATGGAACAGTTGAATTAGTCCAAGGAGTTTTAGATATTCTTAATGATAAATCTTTTTTAATAATGAAGGAACATGGATTTATTTCTCTTGGTAAAAATATAAAAGAGGCAGGTGAACTTGCTTTACAGATGTATAAAAAGTGTTAATAAATTCATTTAGAAATTTTTATAACAAAACCACTCTCAAAAAAAGAGTGGCTTTGTTGTTTTGGATAAAGGTCGCTGGGTCCGCTCCTCGGCAAGCTCGGGGCGAGGTTGACCCCTCTTCGTCCCTCATTTACATTCGGGACTTCGCGGGGCGAGAAGTGGTAATGTTGTTGGTTTTAGAATAATAAAACTGTCGCTGCAGGGATATTAGAATATACCTTCTGTTATTGACAACTTTTTGATTTTAGATAAGATTAGGGAAATTGGACATTACACAAAAAATGGAGAATTTAGTAAGATGAACGAAAGAAATTTTCACGCGCTTCTGCAAAACCGCTGGGATAATGGTTTTTTTGCCTGCGTTGGTTTGGATCTTGACCCCAAAAAAATCCCAGAAGTTGTGTTAGGAAAAACACCTGCTGAAAGAGCCCTTACTTTTGGCAGGGTAATTGTCAGTGCAACAGCAAATTTTGTTTGTGCTTACAAGCTCAACAGCGCTTTTTTTGAAGCAATGGGTAAACAAGGATTGGAGACACTGGGACAGCTAGTTACTTTTATTCACCAAGAGGCGCCGGAAATCCCAGTTATTATGGATGGTAAAAGAGGTGACATCGGCAATACCAGTAGTGCTTATGCAGCAGCAGCTTTTGATTTTTTGCGAGCTGATGCCGTCACTTTAAGTCCTTATCTGGGAGCAGAAGCCTTACAACCTTTTCTTAATCGGCCTGAAAAAGGCATAATTGTTCTGTGCCGCACTTCCAATCCAGGAGCCAGCGAATTTCAGGATTTAAAAATCGGTCTTACTGGCGAACAGTTACATTCTTTGTTGAATGGACCAGCCAGAAAGCTCGGTACTACTGAAAGTTGGAATCCACAAATGCCACTTTTTCAGTATTTGGCTTTGCGGGTGGCAAATCACTGGAATGTGAATGGAAACTGCGCTTTAGTGGTAGGCGCAACTTATCCAGAGGAGCTGAAAGTAGTACGGCAAAGCGTAGGTGATATGCCTATTCTTATTCCGGGTATTGGCAGGCAAGGCGGCGATCTGGAAAAAACTATTGCTGCTGGAATTAATAGTCAAAGACAAGGTGTGATTATTAATTCTTCGCGAGCAATTATCTTTGCTTCATCTGGTGAGGATTTTGCCGTTGCTGCTCGCCGAGAAGTTATGAAACTTCACGAACAAATCAGTCAATGTATAAAGGGGGATTAAAAGATGTTAAGAAGTAGACAGATTAGAGAGATAGTCCTTCACTCCCCTCTGACAATTATTAAGGAATGTGAAGGATATTATGAGTGTCCTGTAGTTGGAGGGCAACGGGTCGGGCCTTTGGTTGGTTATGCTGGGACATACGAGCCAGGAAAACATTTTGTCGGCGATGTTTATGTTAATTTGGCGAAAGTAGAACAATATCCGGTTGTTATGGCTCATTTTGCTAAACTGTTATTGCAGAGAGCCGGAGTGGCGGGTATTGATGTTTTTTGCGGGGCGCCAATGGGAGGTATTTCCTTTGCCAACATGCTTGCCTATTTGAACGAAAGTCGTTTCGTGTTTGCTGAAAAAAAAGCTACTACTTTAGCTACTACAAGTTCCCGTGAAGAAACACAGCTTATTTTGGGAAGACATGAAATCCAAGCAGGAGACCGGGTAGTAATCGTTGAAGATGTATCAAATAATTTCAGTACCACGGAGAAATTACTACAGTTAATTAAGGAGGCCGGTGCTGAAGTAACTGCCATCCTTTGTGTTCTTAACAGATCTTTAACAGTGGATGATGAATATATTGCAAAAGATGATTCGCGTATTCCTGTTATTAGTCTGGTTCGTCAAAAGATTATGGAATACAGGCAGGATGATCTAGCGGTGGCAGAAGATGTGGCAAGCGGAAATGTTGTTTGGAAGCCAAAACCAAGAGACCAATGGGCACGTCTAATGAAGGTGATGGAGGCATCAAAGTCAAACTGACTATCTTAGTCAATTAGTCAACAATCTTTCAAAAAATAGAGGGTTCTAAGTTCGGAACCCTTTTTTATTTACAAATAAATATTTGGGGTATATGATTAAACTATGGTTAAAGAAATAACAATTGAGCGGCTATTGTCAGAGAAAAAAGAAAGTAAAGAGATTATTACTCTGGCTCAAATTAATCAAGAAGCTTTTCACGGCAATAAAACATTAGCTAGTGCTCAACAATGGGTTAAGTCATTATTGTCAGCCTATCCGGTTTATCATTATTTTGTGATAAAAGTTAATGGTGAAGTAGCAGGTTATATTAGCTGGCAGTTTCATGGTGGTTTTGACCGCGAACAATTAGTAGTGGAATTAGAACAGTTAGCTGTTAGTAAAAAATTTCAAGGGCAAGGTTTGGCTTCTATGTTAATTAAAAGAAGTTATGGAGAAATGCTAAATTGGATTGCTACTGCTAATTTGACTGCCACTAAAATAGTTTTTACCGTGTGGTTTTATGCTGATAATGAAAATGCCAAAGCAGTGTATCAAAAATTTTTTACTGATGGCATTCAAGGACAGCGGATTCAGTATGGCAAACCAGAAGTGATGATGAGTTTAAACGTATCAATTAAATAAGTTTTATAAAAAAGCAGAAGTTTTTTAAGATTCTGCATTGTTCTCATAAAGAGAATGTTTTTTATTGTTTTTCTACTTAATGCGGTATCAGCTTTACCCATGTTTTGGATGAACCAACAAGATAGTCATACCATGAGTAGAGAGTGTACAGGGCAGCAGCGGCAAATAAAAGGAGAATAAGTGTGTCAAATATTGTACTTGTACTTTCTGCTCCTGGCCAGAAGCGTATAAGGTCAAGTATCATCACTCCGAGCATTGCTCCACCTTGGAAAAATGCCTTAATTACTCCGCTTTTCCTTGCAGATACAACTTCGCCTCGTAGAGAACATAATGTACGTACATAGGCCACAGTGATATCACGGGGAACAAGGACATAGAGAAACCAAAAAGGCATGTATCCTAGTCCAACAAACACGATAAACATGCTACTACGGTAAATCGAGTCTGCAAGAGGGTCAAGTAATTTCCCGAGATTAGATTCTTGTTTAAGTTTTCTGGCAATGTGTCCATCTAGCATGTCAGTGCATTCAGCAATCATCATCAGCACAAATGCTATGCAGCGCATGGTGAAAATATCCCATATACTCCAATAAAAAGTGGGTATAATAAGGGGTAAAAGAACAACGCGCGTCATAGTTAAAATGTTTGCTGTGTTGTTCCTTAATCTGGAATTATTAAGCATGACATACCCTTTCTTTAAGGTGTTATGTTGTGAATGTTCAATCAATGCTTATTTAATTATATTATGGATATTATGTCAAATCCTTTCTAAAGGATGTTTTTTTATGTCAAATCTGCTAAAATATAATTTATGTGCGGAATCATCGGTTATATTGGCAATAAAGATTCTACTTCTATTTTAATTGAGGGTTTAAAAAAATTGGAATACCGCGGTTATGACAGTGCCGGGATTTGTGTGAAAACCAAAGAAGGATTAAAAGTTTTTAAAAAAAGAGGTAGAATTTTTGAGTTGGAAAAACTGGATGAGTTAAAAGAATTAAAAGGCATGATTGGTATTGCTCATACACGTTGGGCAACCCATGGAGAACCTAACGAAAATAATGCCCATCCTCATTTTGATTGTTCTAAAAATATTGCTATTGTTCATAACGGCATTATTGAAAATTATCATGCTTTAAAAAATTTATTGGAAAAAGAAGGCCATCAGTTGTCCTCCCAAACTGATTCAGAAATTTTTGCTCATTTGGTGGAAAAGTTTTATGAGCAAAATTTAGAAAAAGCAGTTATTAAAACTTTAAAGTTAGTGGAAGGATCTTATGGTTTAGTGGTAATGCATAAAAAAGAGGAAAAACTCATCGTTGCCCGTAAAGGTTCATCTTTGATTATTGGCGTGGGTGAAGGAGAGATGTTTGTTGCTTCGGATTCAGCTGCTCTTTTAGAACATACCAAAAAAGTAGTTCATTTACAGGATGAGGAAATAGCAACCATCACTAAAGATAAATATATTATCAAAAATATAGACGGCGAATTCGTCAATAAAAAGATAGAAGAAATAAAGTGGACAGTGGAGCAAATGGAGAAAAAGGGCTTTAAGCATTTTATGCTTAAGGAAATTTTTGAACAGCCGCAGAGCATTACTGATACGATCAGAGGCAGAATCAAGGATAGAAAGATAAAAATAACTGTGGATTTTAGGGTAGATTCAATAAAGAGAATTATTATCACTGCCTGTGGCACCAGCTGGCATTCAGCTTTGATTGGCAAATATTTTATTGAAGAATTAACCCAAATTCCAGTGGAAGTAGATTATGCTTCGGAATTCAGGTATAGAAATCCTGTTATTGGTAAGGATGATTTAGTAATTGTTATTTCTCAATCAGGAGAAACAGCCGATACTTTAGCGGCTTTAAGAGGAGCCAAAGAAAAGCAAGCTAAAACTTTGGGGATTATTAATGTAGTTGGTTCTACCATTAGCCGGGAAGTTGATTCTGGTATTTATTTGCATGCTGGGCCGGAAATCGGCGTCGCCAGTACTAAAGCGTTTACTTCCCAAGTAGTTGCTTTATTAATTTTTGCTTTATATATAAGACAGAAAAAAGGGCAGGAACTGGATCAGGAGTTATTAAGAGAATTAGAGGAATTGCCTCAAAAAGTAAAAGAAGTTTTAAAAACTGATAAAGAGGTGCAAAAAATTGCTAAAGAATTTACAGCAGTGAAAAATTTCCTTTATCTGGGCAGGGGAATTAATTTTCCAGTGGCTTTGGAAGGTGCTTTAAAACTTAAAGAAATTTCTTATATTCATGCTGAAGGTTATCCAGCGGCAGAAATCAAACATGGCCCCATTGCTTTAATAGATGAGCAAATGCCGGTGTTATTTGTAGCGACTAAAAATAATTTATCTGCCAAAATAATTAGTAATATGCAGGAGGTTAAAGCCAGAAAAGGCAAAATCATTGCTTTGGTCAATGAAGATAATAAAGAAATAAAAGAACTTGCTGATTATTTAATTAAAGTGCCGCAGATAATTAATGAATTATCACCGGTAATTAATGTAATTCCTTTGCAACTCCTTTCTTATTATATAGCTGATATCAAGGGTATTGATATGGACAAGCCAAGAAATTTGGCAAAATCTGTGACAGTAGAATAGTTTTATAAAATAAAGAAGCCCGATTAACCACAATCGGGCTTTTGTTTGGGAGTCTTTTGATCTACCCTTTTTTATTTTACCAGCAGCATTTTTTTGGTGCTGGTGAAATTAGCCACTTTCAGTGTGTAAAAGTAAATGCCGGCTGGCAGATTTTTGCCGTCAAACGTCGTTGTATGATGGCCACTTTCCATTTGGCCATCTACCAAATTTGCCACTTCCTGACCCATGACATTGTAAACTTTTAAAGTCACGAACCCCGTTTCCGTCAAGGCATACGAAATACTTGTTTGCGGATTAAAGGGGTTAGGGAAGTTTTGGTGAAGCGCATACTCTGTTGGTATCGGCGTTAGAGGTGTAGCTTCTGCTGTTTGTCCGTAATCATGGATAGTGCCGTTTAAGTCGCGTGACAGTAGACAATAAACGTAGGTCACACCATTAACAACTGCCTGATCAATATACTCATAGTTGATAGTTGTTTGGCTGTTGCCGCTGCCGGGAATTTCTGCAATGGTTATCCATTGGCTGTTTTCTGTTTGGCGTTGCAATTCAAAGCAGTCATTGTCCTTCTCACTGGCTGTTTGCCAGTGTAGTGTCACTTGTCCATTGCCTGCGGTTGCTTCAAAAACGGTTAGCTCAACAGGAAGTTGATACTCCTCACAATAAAGTCGCATTTGAAATGGACCAATTCCTGTTGCCCGGATATAATAGGTGCCTTTGGGAAGAGAGGCAATATCAATTTGCCCGTATCCTTCGGCAAGCCAACAAGTGTCTGATGGCCAAGGTAACTCAGGTAGCCGGGAAAAGAGATCAAGATGTGATTGCTCACAGATAAGTATGATGTTCAATTGGCTTTGATAATGATTCTCAAAGCCAAAAAGATATTCATTTCCGGATTGACCAAAATTCCCTGTGGCAGTATCGCCGCAATTCATTTCTGTCACTTGAGTAAAACCGCTAATGGACAAGAACAGAAAGATGAGTACAGAACAAAGGGCTTTCATGTTTCCCCTTTCTTTTTTGAAATGATCAGATTTGAATTAATAAGTTATTATAGAAGGTGAAATTTATTATGTCAAATAAAAAAAGGGATCGGCATGTTGCCAATCCCTATGGTGAGATTTCGTAATGGATTCCGAATGATCAGTTTTGCCAAGTTTTCTCGATGAAGAAAAGGATCTCTTCCTCAGGTGAAGATAGGGGCTTAGGATCAGGATAGACGCCGGCTTGGCAAGCAGATAATTGTTCGTGGTGTTCGGATAATTCTTTTTCTTTGAGCTTGAGCATCCATTCCAGCTCAGCAGTCAAAGTCTCGGGCGTGGCTTTGATCAAAGCTCCTTCTTCAGCTGGTAGCCAGTCCTTGCGACCGATCTGACTAACCATGCGCTTGCAGACCCAGTCATCTTCGTAGTAGATAGATGGTTTTCGCAGGATCGGGGCTATAATCGTTCCCATGGCTCCGGAAGTAAAGATTGAAACGTCTACCTCTGAAATCAAGTTGTCTGTCGGAGCATCAGAAGGTAAAGGTTCAACTCCTTCCAGTATTCCTTTCCGTCGAGCTTCGTTATAAGTTTCCGCTGGTTCATTGGGATGCGGCCGAAAGATCAGCTGCAACTTGATGCCATGAGTAGCAGCCAAAGCCTTTATGGATTTGGCTACCTCGGCCAGCATCATGTCGGTCAGTCTGGCGTCTTTGATGCCACCGACCAGGATGACTTTGGTATCTTCTGGAATGACCAGTTGGGCTGGCTTTAATCTTCTAAAAGCTTGCCAGAGCGGAGGACCACCTAGATAGACGGCATCGCTGTAACCCCATTTTTTAGCTTCCGCGATTTCGGCTGGCGAAGCTACAGCGCAAATCGCGTGCGTCATCAGACCCTCGGCTTTGGGACGGGCCCAGGAAAAATGTGTTTCGGCAATGACCAAGTGAGGAATCTTGGAATCTCTGGCCATGGTAGCGAAGATTAGTTCGTTTTCGGTTTTAAACGAAGCTAGACCAGTGATAATAGCATCAGGTTTGTCGCCAATAATGAATCTGGACATTAATTGGTTACCGATGAATGTTACCTGATGGTTTTTTATTTGGGCAGCTTGAGCCACCATGATTAGGTTTTTGGCTGCTGCCAAATCAAAACCTGCAAATAATAAGTTCATGTGTCACCTCTGCTTTCGTCGGTTTGGTTTATTGTCAGAATTCTTCGGAATTTATAACAAAATGAGCAATTAAATTATACTGCATCATAAATCAAATTTAATGTTTTGTCAAGCAAGCCTTTCACAAAGGGCTTGACAATAAAAAAAAGGGATCGGCACGTTGCCAATCCCTATGTTGAGATTTTGTGAATGAAGTGATAGTTAGGTGATTTCTTGAGCGAGCTGTTTAATGGTGTCAGCCATAATTTCGACGGCTGCACCGATCTTAGTTGGGGCAGGATAAACAGCTTTCTGCCGCTCGCGCATTGACGTAGGATCCTTAAGGAGGGCCAGGATTGCTTTCATTAATTCTCTTTCTGATTCTGATTCAGTAACCATGCAGGAAGCTCCCAGGTTGCAAGGCGCCCAAGTTCTTTGGCCGGTGCTTTGCTCAAGGCGATCCAGTGCTTTTTTAGTAAGAAAATCAATTACTGAAATACCTTGATGTGCGGCGGCAACGCCTACGGTTGAAGCAGATCCTATTACCAGGTCTACACCAGGCAGTAAGCCCAACGTCGGTGCCAAGGCGCTGGGTATAATCCTGGTAAACTGATGAGGTTCCACTAATCCGCAATATTTTTCTGGTTCAACAGGATCGCCTGGATGAGAACTGGCAATAATCCGAATTTTTTTGCCATTAGGTGTTTGTCCACCGGCGAGATCAACGGCTTGGATTACTCCGTTGAGGTGCAGTCGGTTGATATCAAACATCTTCCCAAAAGGAACCAGAATAACTATTTCGTCCTCGGCAATGGAGAGTGAATGCCGGATTAGTTTCGGAGTGAATTTAGGGAAGCAGAATTCTTCCCAGGTGGGATTTCCGGATACCACCACCTTGAGCTGCGGGAAGACCATACTTGCCTTTTCAGCTTCCTCTCCGTTGATAACAAAGAGGGTGCCGGCTTTTTCAAGAGCTTGCTGGAGATGCGGACGTGCGCATGAGCTGTAAGTATCGCCATAGAAACAGTAAGGTGTATTATTTTCTTTGGCAATTTTTGCGATACCTAGCTCTTGTTGGGCCAAGTTTTCGTCAGATGACATCCCAAGTACAATAAGATTACTGTTCGCTATTATCGGGGCGATATCTGTAACTAGAGTTTCCTCCAGCTTTCCTGCACTAAGGAACGGGAAGACTTGATGGCCGCGTTTTTCTAACTCTTTTTTGAGCATTTCAAACGCTTGTTTTGAAGCCACCATGTTTGCTACAAGGAGTACATTCATTTTCAAATCTCCTGCTTTTTTCCGTTAATCTTGTTTTATCTCAAATTTTTTATTTACAAGTGAAAAGATCAGATTGGATAATGTCATATAATAAATTAAATTTAATGTTTTGTCAACCCCCTCGACAAGCTCGGGACTGGGTTGACAATAAAACTAAATCAAATCTTGATCCAAAGTCAAAATCCACCTATACATTAATGTATTCAGATTTATATAGGTGGATTAAGTACCCAGCGTTGCTCGCTTTTTCATAAGTAGTGTGGTATGAAGTCTGACAAGTCTGACAAACATCTTAATATCTTTTTCAGCAAATCCATTTGTCACCATTATTATATAAAAGTATTTAGGTGACGAAGTAGGACCCTTTTGAGTTTCTTGTTGTTCCCAAGCGCTTAATGATGGCAGGAGCGGGGGCGGGAAGCTTTTTACATATTCCAAAATTTTTTCAATAAAATGCAGAACATCACTGCCAGTACCGCCTGTTAACAACTTATCACAAATTGTTTTAGCCAGCATATTAATAATTTTTTGCCTTGCTTTTCGCGTTTTTCCCGTTCCATCTGGCGCTGGTAAAGCTTGGGTAGAATCACTTTGAGTCATGGCTAAATCTCCTCCTAGCTATAATGAACCCATTCATATTAGAATAAATAATTATGGGTAATTTGTCAACCCATTCGGTAACTCCGATGGCAAGCATCGGGGCTTACTCACCTCGTGCTGAGCACTTTCGGTGTGAGGCAATGTTGACACTGAGCCCTAAGCTCTGAGTTTGCCCTCTCCGAGCTTGTCGCTTCTCGACTTTTCTTGAAGCGACTTTGAATTTATTGAAAGGTCGAGGTAGCCGAAGAGCGAAGGGCCGAAGTGTCAAAAAATAGAATTTGTAATTTTTAGTTAATTTTATTATAATAAATAAAGTTACTGATAAAATAACCAACTTAAAAATCAAGGATTATGTCTTTAAAAGGTAAAAAAAAGCAGCCATCTTCACAGTCAGAAAATAATAAGATGGAAAAGATAGTTTCTTTGTGTAAACGCCGTGGTTTTATTTTTCCTTCTTCGGAAATTTATGGAGGATTAAGTTCTTCTTATGATTATGGTCCTTTAGGTGTGGAACTTAAAAATAATATTAAAAAGGAATGGTGGAAGGAAATGGTTCAACAAAGAGATGAAATTGTAGGTTTAGATTCGGCAATTTTAATGCATCCTAAAATATGGGAAGCTTCCGGTCATTTAGAAGGGTTTACTGATCCTTTGGTAGATTGCAAGTTCTGTAAAAAACGTTTTCGTGCTGATCATCTTTTGGAAACCAAAAGTATAAAGCCAGAATTTCAACCTGCTACTTCTCTTAAAAAAGATGATAATAAATGTCCGGAGTGTGGCGGAGAATTAACAAAAGTGAGAAATTTTAATTTAATGTTTAAAACTTTTATGGGAGTTTTAGAGGATAAATCTGCGCAGATTTATTTACGGCCAGAAACAGCCCAAGGCATTTATGTTAATTTTGAAAGCATCAGACTGACAACTAATAAAAAAATTCCTTTTGGTATTGCCCAAATCGGCAAAGCTTTTCGTAATGAAATAACACCGGGTAATTTTATTTTCCGCACCAGAGAATTTGAACAGATGGAAATGCAGTATTTTATTCATCCCAAAGAGGCGGCTAAATATTTTGAGTATTGGAAAAAGCAAAGATTAGAGTGGTATATAAATCTGGGCTTGAACAGGAAAAATTTAAAATACCGAGAACATCAAAAAAATGAATTGGCTCATTATGCCAAAGTAGCATGGGATATAGAATATAATTTTCCTTTTGACCAGAGCGAACTGGAAGGCATACATAACCGCGGAGATTTTGACTTAAGTCGTCATCAGCAGTATTCAGGCAAAGACTTAAAAGTTTTAGATGAAGAAACAAAAAAAGAATATTTGCCCCATATTATAGAAACTTCCGGCGGTATTGACCGTTCTCTTTTGGCTTTTTTAGTTGATGCTTATACAGAGATTGAAGGAGGCAGAACTACTACTACAAAAAGCACGAAAGAAATGGAAGTTGTTTTAAAATTAGATAAACGTCTGGCGCCGGTTAAAATCGCGGTTCTGCCTTTGTCCAAAAAAGAAAATTTGGAAAAGGTCAGTCAAGAGATTTACACAAAACTCAGCCAGCAATATATGTGTCATTATGATTCAACTCAAGCAATTGGCCGTCGTTACCGCCGTCAGGATGAAATCGGCACTCCCTATTGCGTGACTGTTGATTTTGATTCCTTGGAAGATAAAAAAGTAACAGTACGCGATCGCGACACCATGAAACAGGAAAGAATCGCCATTGCCGAAATTATGGATTATTTTATTAATAAGTTAAATTAATAATATGGAACCACAAATTCAAAATCTTCAAGACGAACAACAGAATCAATCTAAATCAAACAGTGTTTTGGCAATCGTCATCACGGTTATTATTACTTTAGTAATTTCCGGCGGCGGAGTTTATGCCTGGCAGTATTTCATTGATCAAGATAAAGATTTAGAGATTCAGTATTTAGAACAACAAGTGAATAGTTTAATGGCACAAGTTAATAAATTGCAGCAAGCGCAAAGTGATGAAGAAGAACAAGAGAGTGAAAAAAACGATTCAGTGACTAATTGGCAGACTTACGAAAATACTAAATATAATTATTCATTTAATTATCCAGTAGATTGTCTAGACGGTCCTTTGCCTGGATATTGTAAACAAAGTCCGCCAGCTGAAAGACCAGAAGAATGTCTTTGTTTCTTAAATAGGACTGATTCAGATTATGTAATAATGCAAACATACACTGGTGCTAGAAATGAATTAAATCTAGCGACATTTTCAGTGACTCATAGATCTACTGATGCTTACAACTTGCCTGCTAATACGGATTTGTTAACTTGGCTTAAAGAGAAATTTGTTGGTTTTACCTTTCCAGATAATTTTAATGCTGAGTTAGACGGTAAAGCAGCTGTGAAAGTTTATACACCAGAATCTCAAGGAGTTTTTTCTGGTGAAATTATTTTTTTCTTGAAGGGTGATAAAATTTTTATGATAGACATGATTGATGTAGATAACCAGAGTAACAAAGTATTTTATGATACGATTCTAGACAGTTTTAGTTTTTAAGATATTTTAATTGTTGTACAAAAAAATCGTTAGATTAATTTAATGACAGAATATTACTTAGATCAATTATCAAATAAAACAAAAGTTTTACTTGCCCCTTTAAAAGAAACCGAAGCAGTAACAGTCTTGGTTTTGGTTAAAGTCGGCTCACGTTATGAGTCTGCTAATTTGGGCGGTATTTCCCACTTTATTGAACATTTATTATTCAAAGGCACTAAAAAACGGCCAACCAGCTTGGATATCAGCAAGGAATTGGACGGAGTAGGAGCAGATTACAATGCTTTTACCGGCAAAGATCACACAGGTTATTACATTAAGGTTAATCATGATAAACTGGAGCTGGCAATGGATATAGTTTCGGATATGCTGTTTAACTCTGTTTTCAGCAAAGAGGAGATAGATAAAGAAAGGGGAGTGATAATAGAAGAAATCAATATGTATGATGATAATCCCATGATTTTGATCGGCAGTCTTTTGGAAGAGTGTATATTTTATAAACATCCTTTGGGTAGAGATGTTAGCGGTTCTAAAGAAAATATTCAAAAAATTAGCCGCAGTCAGATTGTTAAATATTTTAATAATAATTATATTGGTAATAATATTATAGTTGGAGTAGCCGGTAAATTTAATAAGCAGAAAGCGAAGAACTTAATCAATAAATATTTCAACCGTCAGATTTTCAAATCATCAACAAGTTCTTTTAAAACTTTTGCCAGTCAGCAAAAAAAGCCTAGAATAGTTTTAAAAACTAAAGAGACAGAACAGGTGCATATTGCTTTAGGTTATCCAGCTTATAAGATTGATGACCCCAGGATTTATTCTTTGTCATTGTTGGCTACTATTTTGGGAGGTAATATGAGTTCGCGGTTATTTTTGGAAATAAGGGAAAAGTTGGGTTTGGCTTATTTTATTAAAATGGGTATCAGTTCTTATCAAGATTGCGGAGTTTTGGCGGTTTATGCAGGATTGGATAAAGCCAAAATCAAACTGGCTTTAAAGACCATCATTAAGGAGCTTAAGAAGACTGTTAATAGTAAAGTCACCAAGGAAGAACTATCCAGAGCCAAGGAATATATCAAAGGTAAGCTTATTTTAAGATTAGAAGACAGTACTCAATTAATTGAGTGGTTAGCCGGCCAAAAGCTTTTAAAGGGAAAAATAGATGATTTAGATGAGCAAATAAAAAAGTTGGAAAAAGTTTCTCTAGATCAAGTTCAAAGAACTGCTAAAGAAGTTATCAAATCTAACAAGGTTAATTTGGGTATTATTGGTCCTTATACCAAACAAAAATCATTTTTAAATATTTTACAAAGTTAATCAAGTTTAATTTTAATAAATATATGGAAAACAAAACTCCTTCAACAATTAATATTTCAACCTCAACCTTTATAAAATTATTAATCATCTTTTTTATTATTGTTTTTCTTTATTTAATTAAAGAGGTTATTGCTTTAATCTTTATTTCTTTAGTTTTGGCATCGGCTTTAGATCCTTTGGTAGATTGGTTCAAAAAATTCAGGATTCCGCGTGGCTTAGGTATTATCATAATTTATATTATTATTTTATCCATTGTTTCTGCAGCTATTTTCCTGATTGTTCCTCCGATAACCAAAGAAATCGGTCAAATTGCCACTCATTTTCCTGTTTATTATGAAAAAATTGCTAATGGTATCCAAAGCTTGCAGGGTAAATCAAATATAGATACACAGGCTGAACTGCAAAAAGGTTTAAATGCTTTGAGTTCTGGTTTGCCATTTGCTGTAAATAATATTCTTTCCATTCTCTTTACTTTTTTTGGAGGCGTTGTTTCTTTTCTTTTGGTTTTGGTTATAACCTTTTATCTGACAATTGAAGAAAATAATCTAAAAAAGTTCCTTAGGGCAGTTAGTCCGTCAAAATATCAGCCCTATATCGCTCAGGTTATTTTTAGGATTCAAAGAAAAATGGGATTGTGGCTGCGCGGACAGTTAATTCTTTCTTTAATTGTTTTTGCCTTATCCTTTATTGGTTTATCAATTCTGGGAGTACAATATGCTTTATTACTTGCTCTTATTGCTGGTATTTTGGAAGTTATACCTTTTATTGGTCCAAATTTGGCTGCTATTCCGGCAATCTTCTTTGGTTTTTTGCAATCTCCTTTAATGGGGGTCTTAGTTATAGCTCTTTATTTTATAATTCAGCAATTGGAAAATCATATTATTGTACCAAAAGTAATGGGTAAATCAGTTGATTTAAATCCTTTAGTGGTGATTGTGGTGATTTTAATAGGTGCTAAAATAGGCGGTGTTGCCGGTGCTTTGATTTCTGTGCCGGTGGCTACTGCCTTATCAGTATTTATTTCGGACTTTATAAATAAAAAGGCGGATAAAGAACTGAAATTAGAAGAAGAAACAGGTCTTAATGAGTAGATCATAATATTAAAATGGAAAGAAAGTGGTAACTAAAGTGAAAAATAAATTCTACATTACAACTCCAATTTACTATGTTAACGATCAGCCGCATATCGGTCATGCTTATACTACAATCGTAGCTGATGTTTTAGCCAGATATTATCGTCAGAAAATTGGCAAGGAAAATGTTTATTTTTTAACTGGTACAGATGAACATGGAGCTAAAGTAGCCGAGTCAGCTGCTCTTAAAAATATCAGTCCTCAAAAATTCACTGATCAGATTAGTCAGCAGTTTAAAGATGCTTGGCAGAATTTAGCTATCACCAACGATGATTTTATCAGAACAACCGAAAGCAGACATCAGAAAATTGTAGTGAACATTTTAAATAAATTAAAAGCAGTTAAAACTCCCGCAGGCAATGAAGTGTTATATGAAACTGATTATGAAGGTTTATACTGTGTTGGTTGTGAGAAATTTATTTTAGAAAGTGAATTGGTTGATGGTAAGTGTCCGGATCATAATAAAGAGCCGGAACAAGTCAAAGAAAAAAATTGGTTTTTTAAATTAGCTGATTACTTGTCAATTATCCAACAGAAGATTGAGTCAGACGAATTAACAATTTATCCCAAAGCCAGAAAGAACGAAGTTTTGGGTTTAATCAAACAGGGGATTCCTGATTTTTCTATTTCCAGATCAAAAAAATCAGTGCCTTGGGGTATTGACTTGCTATGGGACAAAAATCAAAAAGCTTACGTTTGGGTAGATGCTTTATCTAATTATATAACTGCTTTAGATTATCCTAAAGGTAAACTTTATCAGAAGTTTTGGCCGGCTGATATCCAGTTAATGGCCGTAGATATTTTAAAATTTCATACTCTTTATTGGCCAGCAATTCTTTTGGCTTTGGATATTCCTTTGCCGAAAATATTGGCTATTCATGGTTTTTTTACTATCAATGGCCAGAAAATGAGTAAAAGTTTAGGCAACGTCGTTCATCCGGATGAATTAGTCAAAGAATACGGAGCAGAAGTTACCAAATATTTAATTTTATCGCAATTTTCTTTTGGTTCAGAAAGTGATATTAAAGTGGAGGAATTTCCCAACAAGTATAATGCCGATTTAGTCAACGGTTTGGGCAATTTAGTCAATCGGATAACTAAGATGGTAGAAGAGTATTTAAAGGGAAAAATAAAAATTGATGATTTGGAAAATATTTCTTTAAAAATAGGAACAGAGGAGATGATTGAACAGTTGAATTTTAAAGAAGCTTTATTTAAAATATGGGCGAGAATCCAGGATTGTGATACAGCTATTGATCAGGATAAACCGTGGATATTAGCCAAATCCAAAAATATCAAAGATCAGGAAAAATTAAAATCAGTTTTGGGAAAATATATAAAAGATTTATACATCATCAGTATTAATTTAAAACCTTTTATGTCCGAGACAGCAGCTAAAATTTTAAAGATTATCACTGCTTCTAAAATCAAAAAACCTGCTACACCTTTATTTCCCAGAAAATAGTTTTTAACTTTTTAAAATATAAGCCCAATTTAATTATTTAATTTTAAAATTTATGTCGATTTTAGATATTATCATTTTAGTAATTTTAGCCGGCTTTGTCTGGAAAGGAGTAAGACTTGGTTTAATAGAAGGTGTTGGCGGTATTATCGGTCTTTTTGTAGGCGTTTATTTTGCCAGTGTGTATTATGATGAAGTAGGCGAGTTCTTTGAAGGATTTTTGTTTGGCAGTGAAACTTTAGCGGCGATTTTAGGCTTTTTACTGATTTTTATTTTAGTTAACAGGTTAATAGCTTTTGTTTTTTGGATAATCAATAAGGTTTTTAATATCATTGCCATCATTCCTTTTCTTAAAACCTTTAACCGGTTGTTAGGCGGAATTTTTGGTTTAATTGAAGGTTTGATTTTAATCGGTATTATACTTTATGTTCTAGGATTTTTCCCTTTAACCGGAGGATTGGCGGGCAGCGTTGAAAAATCAAAATTTGCCGGAATTTTAGGCGTAGTCGGGAAAATAAGCAAACCCTTTATTCCTGAAGATTTTTCAAAATGGCAGGGGTATCAACCTTTGTTCCAAAATATTCCCAAGAGCATGGATGACATTCCTTTATTGCCCGGTTCAAAAGAATAAATATTGATTGATGTATTTGAGAATTTATGATGAATGTTTTTAAAAATCATCCAGATTTAGTTTTTGCGTTTTCAAAGATTAAGGATGGTAACATGTCTTTTTTTAAAAGTGAAGCGGATAAAATTCTAGAAAACAGAAAAAAATTTCTTGCTTCATTGGGTCTAGATTTTAATTCAGTAGTTAATGTTGAATTAGAAAATAATATAAAAATAAAATGTATTGATAGTTCAGATTTGGGTAAAATTACTCCCAAAGGTAATTTTATTAAAACAGATGGTTTACTGACTAATCAAAGAGACGTTTATTTATTCATGGTTATAGCTGATTGTCTTGCTTTGGCATTTTACGATTTAAAACATCAAACCATTGGATTAATTCATGTTAGTCGAATTAACTTAGAAAAAGAGATTATCAAAGAAGCAGTTAAAAGTATGGAAATAAATTTTAATTCTAAGCCACAAGATTTATTGGTAGAATTCAGTCCGTCAATCGGACCTTGTTGTTATAAGCCGTTTATTTCTAATGAAAGTGGGGTAAAATTAAGAAATTATCTTAAAGACGATAGTTTAGATATTTGGAGTTGGGCAAAAGATCAGCTTAAGGAAGCAGGTTTACTTTCAGAGAATATTCATAATTCCCAAGTATGTACTTATTGTAGCGGTGAGTATTTTTCTCATAAAAGATATTTGAATGAAAATTTAGAAAATGATTTTAGATTTGCTGCTGTTTTTGGTTTAAAGAAATAATATGTTAATTGATACTCACGCGCATTTAAATTTTAAAGCATATAAAGATGATTTTGAGCAAGTAGTTAAACGTTGCCAGAAGAAAAAAATGAGTGTCGTTAATATTGGCGCTCAATTTTCTACTTCCAAACGCGCTGCTGATTTTGCTCAAAAATACGATTTTATGTACGCGGCAATTGGTTTACATCCGATCCATATTTTTGATGAAATTTATGAAGCAGAAGCTTATCAAAATTTAATTCACGATAAAGTGGTAGCCATTGGTGAAACTGGTTTTGATTATTATCATGTTGATGAAATTTTAACTAAAGGTGCTAAATCAATTGAGGAAATCAGTAATAAACAGCAGGAAGTTTTTTTACAACATCTAAAATTGGCTAAGAAAAACGATTTGGCTTTAATTTGTCATGGCCGCAACGGCGTAGAGGGTAGAGAAGTATATTCAGAAATGCTGGAAATTTTAAAGCAGGAAAAAGTTGAACGCGCGGTTTTTCATTGTTATGGCGGTGATTTAACAATCGCTGAGAAAATTGTAGAGAACGGTTATTATATCGGCATTGATGGTCCAGTGACTTTTCAAAAAAAAGCCGAGGAAATCCAAAAGATCGCTACTGAAATTCCTTTAGAAAATATTTTAATAGAAACTGATTGTCCGTATCTTTCTCCAGAGCCGCATCGTGGTAAACGAAACGAGCCGATTTATGTGAAATATGTAGCAGAAAAAATTGCTGAACTCAAAAAGATCAGCAAAGAAGAAGTGATTGAGCAGATGTGGCAGAATGCCAAAGAATTGTTCAGGATATAGTTGATTATGAGATAGATGAATATAGTCTTTTTTTATTTACATTTTTATTGACAGAATAGCTTAAGCTGTTATATTTGATGAAAATGCACCTTTCATTTAGGAGGAGGATTACTCGTGGCTACCTTGTTAGATATTAGAGGTTGTTTGAAGGATTTGCGTTATGATGAGAATAGCGCTAGAAGACGCTATCAGGATTCTGAGGATGCTTGGCAGCATAGGTTACGATCACCGTTTGCCGTGGACATTGGTGCCATTACAGCGAGTAAAGCGTGGCGGCGTTTGCAAGGAAAAACTCAATTGTTTTTTACTATTAGCAACCGCCATGTACGTAACCGCTTGACTCACAGTCTGGAGGTGGTTGAATTTGCGGTGGCGGTTTGTGATATCTTAGGCCTTAACAGTGATCTAGCGCGGGCAATTGCTTTAATGCACGATTTTGGCCATCTGCCAGGCGGACATCTGGGTGAACGGGTACTAAGCAAATTGTGTGAACAGGAGATAAAGCATGAAGTGCTGTCAGTTGTGATTGCCCAACACATTGAGCGCGGTGGTAAGGGTCTTAATTTGACTTATGACACGCTCATGGGAGCGTTAAAGCATTCTCGCAGTATTAACGAGTTGGTGTTATCACCAGCTGTTTCTGCCGAAGCCAATGTGGTAATGTTTGCCGACAAAATTTGCTATATTTTGTCCGATGCAAATGATGCAGTGCGTTGTATTGGTGAGAATGATGAGAAAGTCATTTCTCTCATGAAAGTGATTAAAGAGATTGGTTCAAATCAGCGCGATTGTTGGCGGCGGATGATTACTGCCTTTTGTTTGGAATCAGCTGAAGTTGGCAATATTTCCTTTAGCAAAGCACCGGAACGGAAGCTGCTTGATGAGGCACGCAAATGCATGAATCCAATTTATAAATTGATTGATCTGCCTTTTGAGGAATCAAAGATTAAATATGTCTATCAAATTGCCCAACAGTTTTCAGATAATCCAGTACTAGCCGTTGCTTTGATGACGGGGACTGATGTTGATAATCTTACCGCTTCTGTGCCGCAGAAATGGCTAAGACAGCGATGGGAAGAAACAGCCGCTTTTGAAACATTATCTAAGTTGCCAAATCCTGGTTCCATTTCTCTTACTGATCCGGATTTAGATTGGTAATCTCCTAATTTCAATTTAGCGTCAAAACGATGACCTATATCGTCCTAAAAAGGGTGGTGTAGGTCTTTTTTTAGTGCTTCTAGCATAAACTCTTAAAAAAGCTTATAATACATAATGTTTAAACCATATTCAATAATCCCCGCCAAAGGCGGGTCAGCCTCGGGCTGAAATAATCAATAACCTATATCCAATAACCTATATCCTATGTCTCTAGAATTCATCATTTTAATAATTGTGATAATAGCAGGATTTGCTATCTTATTTTGGTTAATTGGGAAAAAGAAAAAGGATATTTCCCAAGATCAGTCATTATTAATGCTACAGAACCAAATTAATGAAGTTACCAAAACTTTAGATTCAAAGTTAGGAGAATCAACAAAAATTTTACAAACCCAGTTTGGTCAATCAACTAAGATTATTCAGGATGTCACCGAAAGATTAACTAAGCTTGACGAAACCAACAAGCAGGTAGTTAATTTTGCTGACCAGTTGAAAAATCTACAGGATATTTTAAAAAATCCCAAACAGCGTGGCGTACTGGGGGAATATTATCTGGAAACAGTTCTAAAAAATGTTTTACCGCCAAAGTCGTATCAAATGCAGTACAGCTTCAAAAACGGCGAAATGGTTGATGCGGTAGTGTTTGTCAAAGATAAAATTATTCCTATTGATTCAAAATTTTCTTTGGAGAATTATGAACGCATTCTTTCCGCTCAAGATACTGGTGAACGAGAGAAATTAGAAAAATTATTCAAACAGGATTTAAAAAACAGAATTGATGAAACTTCCAAATACATCAAACCTTCGGAAAATACCATGGACTTTGCTTTTATGTTTATTCCTTCCGAAGCGATTTATTATGATTTACTGATTAATAAAGTCGGTGCGGTACAAGTTAATACTCAAGATTTAATTGAGTACGCCTTTAAAGAAAAGCATGTGATTATTGTTTCACCGACATCATTTTTGGCATATTTACAAACAGTTCTACAAGGACTTCGCGCTTTGCAGATTGAAGAGTCAGCCAAAGAGATCAGAAAGAATGTGGAAATGTTAGGCAAGCATATTTTGAATTATAACGAATATCTAAAAAAACTTGGTAATAATTTAGGAACCGTCGTTAATACTTACAACACTGCTTATAATGAATTCAAGAAGATTGATAAGGATGTAGTTAAAATTACTAGCGGAGAATCAAAGATAGAGCCGCAAGTTTTAGATAAGCCGAAGGTGGAATAGTTTAAATAGGTATCAATAACTGGTAATCGGTAATCAGTAATCGGGGAATAGGAAATTATTGATTTTAAAATTCAATCCATATTTCTGCTAATCTTAGCCAAAAAAATTACCTACCCTTGATTTATTGGTAAGTTTTCTCTATAATATAGGCGAAAAATCGGTTTTTTGTGGAAATTTAGCTTAATTCATGAAAACTCCGAGTTGGAGTTCTTTTATTGAGTCATTAACAATTTTATGGCAAATAAAGAGCCAGAAAAAGGCAAAGAGGCCTGGTGGCAGCCAGCTCTTGTTATTTTTTCCCAAGTCAGCGGTTGGATTATTGTGCCAATTTTAATTGCTCTTTTTGTCGGCCGTGCTTTAGATGATAAATATGGAACCGAGCCTTGGATTTTTTTGGGCTTAACTATTATTGCTTTTGGTATTTCTTGTTTAGGCATTGTTTTGATAACTGCTAAATACACTAAAAAGATAGAAAAGGAATTACAAGAAAAAAAATTACATAAAGAAGATAATAAAGAGAAACAAAAGTTTAATCAGGATTAATTTTGGTAAAACTAACTAATGAGTCAAGTAGATAGTAATATCATCAAAAATCAAGTTGAGACACAACATCAGTCAGAACAGCTGGAAACATCTCATGAATCAACTTTATACGCCGAATCAGTTTTTCATTTTAAAAATTTTTCCATTACTAACTCGCTTTTAAATTCGTGGCTGGCTGTATTAATTATTGTGGTGGCAGTTATAGTCATTAGTAAAAAAATAAAAAAAATTCCTCGCGGCATACAAAATTATCTGGAAGTGATTTTAGAAAGTGCTATGAATTTAGCTGATTCAGTTACTGGCTCAAGAGAAAAGACCGTAAAAATTTTTCCCATAGTTTTTGCTATTTTTATTTTTATTTTATTGAATAACTGGTTAGGATTAATTCCTGGCATTGGCTCTATCGGTTTTATAGAAGTAACTCAAGGCCATAGCGTGTTTGTACCTTTGTTCAGAGGAGCGACAGCTGATTTAAACACTACTTTGGCTTTAGCCTTGTTTGCTGTTATTGGTTCAAATTTATTCGGTGTTTTTATGGTGGGCTTTTGGAAATTCATTAATAAATATTTAAATATTCAGGCCTTTTGGGAAATTCCCAAAAAAATCAAAAATGAACCCACTATTATTTTTGTTAATCCCATTAAGGCCTTTGTTGGTTTAATAGAAATTATTGGAGAGATAGCCAAAGTTGCTTCCTTATCCTTTCGTTTGTTTGGCAATATTTTTGCAGGAGAAGTGTTACTCATGGCAATGGCAGTTATTTTTGCTTTTATTCTGCCTATTCCTTTTATGTTTTTAGAAGTGATTGTGGGACTTGTTCAGGCCTTGATTTTTGCCATGTTAACTTTGGTTTATTTTACTATTGCTAGCAGTGAAGCACATTAAATTAATAAATTATCAGCGGACGTTAAATATTTTCCCCGTCCAGCTTGATAATTTAAAGAAAGGAAATATATTTATGGAATTAGACACCCTTGCCAAAGCTATTGCTATTGGCGTTGGATCCATTGGTCCTGGTTTGGCAATTGGAAAAATCGGAGCAAAAGCTATGGAAGCGATTGGCCGCAATCCCGAAGCAGCCGGTAAAATTTTGGTGCCGATGCTTTTGGCAGCTGCTTTTGCCGAAGCAATCGCGATTTACGCACTGGTCATTGCTTTTAGTATTTAAGTAATTGTCCATTGGCATTTAGAGGATCTTTTTGGTCCTCTGAAGTTAATTGATAATTGAGTAACTAGTAATTAGTAATCGGTAATTGGTAATTGGGGGGATTTTTCTCTGATTACTAGTTACTGATTACCGATTACTAATTACTGATACCAGAAATATTATGGATGAATTAATTAAAACATTTCATATTGATTGGCGGCTTTTAGTGGCGCAATTAGTAAATTTTGGCATTGTGCTGTTTGTTTTATGGAAATTTGCTGTAAAACCCCTTTCGCGCATGATGAATAACAGAACCAAGGAAATAGAAAAGAGCTTGGAAGATGCTAAAAAGATTGAGGAAGATTTAGTTAAATCCCAAAAACAAAGAGAAGGAAAATTAACCGAGGCAAGAAAAGAAGCTCAAGCAATTATTCAAAAAGCTCAAACAGAAGGCAATAAACAAGGAGAAGAAATGGTTGATCGCGCTAAAGCAGAGGTAACTACTATTATTGCTGGAGCTAAAGAGCAGATTGCCCAGGAAAAAAGTAAAATGATGAAAGAAGTCAAAAGCGAGGTAGTTAATTTAACTATGGAAACTACTAAAAAAGTTTTGGATAAAGTTGTTTCCAAAGATATAGATGAGAAGTTTATTAAAGGATCATTAAAGGATAAAGATCTTCCTTTTGATTAAAGATATTTTTATGAAGAAAATTACTATTAAACAATATGCCGAAGCATTATATCAAACCACTAAGAGTGGTAGCGCCAAAGCTTTAAAGGAAGTGTTGCAAAACTTTGTTAAATTATTAGTTAAGAATAAAAATTTAAAATTGGCTGATAAAATAATTACTAAGTTTAATCAAATTTATAATCAGCACGAAAAAATTGAAGAAGTGGAAATCATCACCCATCAAAAATTATCCGGGCAAACTTATCAGGCAATAAGCAAATGGTTGGAAGGAATTCTAAAAAAGAAGATTTACCTTACTAAAATAATTAACCAGAAATTAATGGGTGGTTTTATTATAAAATATCAGGATGTTGTTTTGGATAGCAGTATGTTAAGGCAGTTGAATAATTTACATAATTTTTTATTAAAATAATAAAAGGTAACTATTTATAAAATATGACAAGTGGTAAAGATCAAATTATTGAACAATTAAAAAAGCAGCTTGATGATTTTAAAGCCAGTACTACTACAGAAAAAGTCGGCATTGTTACAGAAGTGGGGGATGGTATTGCTAAAATTTCTGGTTTATCCAATTGCATGTCCCAGGAGATGTTGGATTTTGGCAATAATAATTTTGGCGTGGCTTTGAATCTGGAAGAAGATTCAGTGGGGGCTATGATTTTGGGAGATTATTTAAAAATTAAATCAGGGGATACTGTTAAATCAACAGGCAGAATTTTAGAAGTGCCGGTAGGAAAATCAATTATTGGCAGAGTGGTTGATCCTTTGGGTAAACCTTTAGACGGCAAAGGTGAAATTAAAACTGATCAGTTTTATCCTATAGAAAAAATCGCACCCAGGGTAATTACCCGTGAGCCAGTTAATACTCCTTTGCAAACCGGTATCAAAGCCATAGATTCTATGATTCCTATTGGCCGTGGTCAAAGAGAATTGATTATTGGCGACAGACAAACCGGAAAAACTGCTTTAGCTATAGATACTATTATCAACCAAAAACAGGAAAAGGTTATTTGTATTTATGTGGCGATCGCTCAAAAAGAGTCAAAAATAGCCAAAATAGTGGATAAACTGCAAAAGTATCAGGCCATGAGTTATACAGTGGTGGTGGTGGCAGGAGCATCAGATCCAGCTTCACTTTCTTTTATTGCTCCTTATGCTGGTTGTGCTATGGGAGAATATTTTATGGATCAAGGCAAGGATGTCTTAGTTATTTATGATGATCTTTCTAAACATGCAGTTGCTTACCGGGAAATAGCATTACTTTTAAGAAGGCCGCCAGGCAGAGAAGCTTTTCCTGGAGATATTTTTTACTTACACTCCCGTCTTTTGGAAAGGGCAGCGAAAATGAACAAAGAACATGGCAGAGGTTCCTTAACTGCTTTGCCGATTATTGAAACACAGGCAGGAGATATCTCCGCTTACATTCCTACAAATGTTATTTCTATTACTGACGGACAAATTTATTTAGAATCAGATTTGTTTTATCAAGGAATCCGGCCAGCTTTGAATATTGGTCTTTCTGTTTCCCGGGTAGGGTCTGCTGCCCAGATTAAAGCCATGAAAAAAGTGGCTGGCAAATTAAGACTTGATCTGGCGCAATACCGGGAGCTGGCAGCTTTTGCCCAGTTTGGATCTGATTTAGATGAAACCACTCAAAAACAGTTGAATTTAGGTAAACGTTTAACCGAAATTCTTAAACAGGGTATATATCAACCTATGACTATAGAACATCAGGTAGTTATTTTATATGCCGGGGTCAAAGGGTTATTGGATGATATTCCTGTGGAAAAAATTAAGGAATTTGAAGATCAGTTTCATATATATTTAGACACCACTGCCAAAGATTTAATCACTAAAATTAAAGAAAAAGGTGATTTAGATGAAAAGCTGGAACAAAAATTGATTAGTGTTGTTGATGATTTTAAGAAGATGTTTGTAGGTTAGTAATCAGTAACAAGTAATCGGTAATCAGTAATTAATAATTTAATTTTTTAAAACGTGCCGCAATTAACCAGAGAAATTAAAAGACGGATTAAGTCCATAGGTAATACTAAAAAAATTACCAAAGCTATGGAGTTGGTTTCGGCTGCTAAAATGCGCAAAGCTGTTAATAATGTTTTAACATCACGTGCTTATGCTGATTTAGCCTGGAACGCAGTTTTAGATTTAGCAGCGCGTACTGAATCAAAATATCATCCCTTATTAATCAAACGAGAAGTAAATAAAATCGGTTTAGTTTTAATCACTTCTAACAGAGGGTTATGCGGCAGTTTTAATCATCAGATTATCAATAAAACTATTGCTTTTATTAAACAGCAAAAGCAGAATAATGATTTAGAAATAGAATTAATTCTCATAGGTAAAAAGGGCAGGGAAGTTATGTTAAAGCGAAAATATTCCATTATTGCCGAATTCCCTAAGCTTGATATCACCACTCAAATTGAAGAAATTAGATCTTTAAGCCATTTAGTAATAGAAGATTATTTAGCCAATAAATATGACGAAGTAGTAATTGCTTATACTGATTTTATTTCCTCTTTATCACAAAAGCCCAGAATTCTTCAACTCTTGCCTTTGGAGCCGGAAAAACAGGATGAATATTTGGGAGAAGTTGAGTCAGCTAAGCAAAAAGGTTCTACAAAGTCAGAAGCACACGCAGAAAAATTTGAATATTTATTTGAGCCATCTGCCGAAGAAGTGCTTTCGGCAATGCTGCCTCGCTTAATTGAAGTAAAGATTTATCAGGCCATTTTAGAATCAGACGCTTCAGAGCATTCAGCCAGGATGATGGCTATGCAAAATGCTTCTTTAGCAGCTTCAGACATGATTGACTCCTTAACTTTAGCTTATAATCAGGCGCGTCAGGCAGCTATTACTACGGAGCTTGCGGATATTTCCGGCGGTAAAGCAGCATTAGAGTAATCAGTATCATTACAAAAATTAATAATAAATTAATCAATAAGCAAAAAATATATGACCGAAAAGAATATTGGTAAAATAAAACAGGTTATTGGAGCGGTCGTTGATATTGAGTTCAATGATCAGTTGCCGGAAATTTATAATGCTTTAGAAGTTAAAATGCCGGCTGACCAGATTTTGGTTTTGGAAGTTCAACAGCATTTGGATGCCAGAACTGTCAGAACAGTGGCGATGGGTTCAACAGACGGTTTAAAGCGCCAAGCAGAAGTTATAAATACCGGTAAACCTATCAGTGTGCCGGTGGGCAAAGGAACTTTAGGCAGAATGTTTAATGTTTTAGGAGAACCTTTAGATGAACAAGAAGAAATCAAGTCAGAAAAAAAGTATCCCATTCATCGTCATGCTCCTGAATTTACGGATCAGTCAACTAAAACCGAAATTTTAGAAACCGGCATCAAAGTCATTGATTTAATTTGTCCTATAGTTAAAGGCGGAAAAGTAGGCATGTTCGGCGGGGCTGGTGTTGGTAAGACTGTGATTATTCAGGAATTGATTCGTAATATTGCCGAAGAACATGGCGGTTTTTCGGTTTTTGCTGGAGTAGGAGAAAGAAGCCGTGAAGGTAATGATCTATATAGAGAAATGAAAGAATCAGGTGTATTAAAGAAAACTGCTTTAGTGTTCGGGCAGATGAATGAGCCGCCTGGCGTGAGAGCGAGAGTAGGTTTGACCGGTTTATCCGTTGCTGAATATTTTAGAGACGAAGAAGCTCAAGATGTCCTGTTATTTATTGATAATATTTTCCGTTTTACCCAAGCCGGCAGTGAAGTTTCTGCTTTACTCGGACGTATTCCTTCAGCAGTGGGTTATCAGCCGACTTTGGCTACTGATATGGGAGAATTACAGGAAAGAATCACTTCCACTAAAAAAGGTTCTATTACTTCGGTTCAGGCGATTTATGTTCCTGCAGATGATTTAACTGATCCGGCGCCAGCCACCACTTTTGGACATTTGGATTCCACAGTGGTTTTAGCCCGTTCTTTGGCAGAATTGGGCATTTACCCGGCTGTTGATCCTTTAGATTCAACTTCCACTATTTTAGCGCCAGAGATCGTCGGCAACGAACATTATCAAGTAGCGCGTGAGGTGCAGAAAGTTTTACAACGTTATAAAGATTTACAGGATATTATTGCTATCTTAGGCATGGATGAACTTTCGGATGAAGATAAATTAACAGTATCCAGAGCCAGAAAAATCCAGAAGTTTTTATCTCAACCATTTTTCGTGGCAGAGACTTTTACCGGCACTGGCGGTAAATATGTTTCTTTAAAACAGACGATCAAGGCCTTTGGAGAAATCCTACAAGGTAAACATGATGATAAACCAGAACAGGCCTTTTATATGAAAGGCGGGATTGAGGAGGTCGGATAATCGTGGATCGTGTATCGTGTGTCGGGAGTCGGGGGTTCATACAGTGTTTGATATATAAAATCCTGTTTTTCTTAACAACTAATTTAAAATTATGTTTGGTATAAAAAGACTAGCTCAAAAAATGATCCAAGGAGTTGACGTTGTTAAACTTGTACTATATAAAGTGCTTACAGAAGACTTTGCAGAAAAGTATAAAGAAAAGGGAGAAAAATTCTATAAAACATTAGCTACTTCAATAATTAATGAAATTTTTGGATGTCATAATCCAGAGAGTCAAAAAACATTTAGTGAAAATAAAAAAATAGTGGCTGAGGAAATCAAAAATTTAGGTACTAAACATCCTGAATTAAAAAGACCCATCACTGATGCCTTAAGAGTGTTTATTCAAGCAAATCAAATGCTTGGCTCAAGCACTATGAAGGATACAGAATATGTGGTGAATTTATTTGATAAAGCTATTGAAAGAGGTATTTTTATCAAAGGTGGTGATGCTCCATCTCCAGAACCTTTTTTACAAATGATGGAAGAGTTAATAAAAAAGTATAACTTAAAATAATAGAAGAAAAACAGGACTTCACATATCACCGCGTACTGGCTCCGCAGGAAGTAAGATAAATATTTTTATAACCATATGACTAATTTAAATGACAAATTGGTTAAAACAAAAATAAAAGGACGTACCGAAACATATTTTCTAGTTAGTGAAAATGATTTAAATAATATTAGAAGTAATAAAGTAACTGGAGAAATATTCCTTTTCATTGCAACGGGTTTAATCGGATTTTATGCAGCAAAACCAGAGAATTTATACTTGTTAATATTAGGTATAATATGTTTCGGTGTTTTTATATTCTTTAGTTATTTTAAGAAACCAACGATAAAAGAAATTATTGGCTCTGGTGACACAAAATCTGTTCTAAAAGAAAGTTATGATGATACTAGACTTAAAATATTGGAAGCAAAATACGGCTCACCGGCAAAAAATTTTAATGTAACCGATGAGCTGAATAAACAAATAAGAGATGACAAGTTAAAAACGGTGGCTTCAAATGAAATTACCGGTGATCCCGATAAGGGTGTTGTTAAAACACTTAGTATAAAGTATAGTCATAATGGATTAATAATAACTAAAGAATTTAAAGAAAACGAACCTGTAGAATTGCCATAAGTTATAAAATATTTATTTACTAGCTCCGCCCAAATTCCTTGTTCGCTTCCAACTTCGGCAATCCAGGGGATGTTAGCCCACAAATTGAGAACATGATACGATATACGAATAACGAATCACGATATACGACATTTATCATTAATCAAAATAACATGGAAAAGCGATTTCACGGCGAGCTCAAGAAAAAAATGAATCTTTATGTTCATAATGTATATAAAGTAACCAAGACCTTTCCTAAAGATGAATTATACGGAGTTACGAGTCAATTCCGTCGCTCATCTTTGTCGGTAATACTAAATTATATAGAAGGGTTTGCCAGGCAAGGTGTTAGGGTTAATAAGAATTTTTTGAGAATAAGTTATGCTTCATTAAAAGAATCAGAATATTTAATCAGTTTTTCTCATGATGAAGGATATATCAAAGATAATAATTATAAAATTTTAGCCAAGCAAGCAGATGAAATTGGAGCAATGCTTTGGAAGACAATACAATATAAATAAGTTTCACGTATCACGTATCAAAATAGACAAAAAATTGATACGTGAGTCGTGAATAATATGATACATGAATCTATGAAAATCAAATTTAAAATCGTCACTCCCGAACGCGTGGTTTACGAAGACGAAGTGGACCAAATTACTTTACCAACGACCAGTGGTGAAATTACTGTTTTGCCAAACCATATTCCTTTAGTGAGTTCACTTAATGCTGGTGAGGTTTTAATTAAAAAAGAAAAAGAGGAAATACCAATGGTTATTTCTGGTGGTTTTGTGGAAATTTCTAGTAATAATTTAACTATCTTGGCAGACACCGCAGAAAGAGTTGAAGAAATTGATGAAGCCAGAGCAGAGGCAGCTAGAAAAAAAGCAGAAGAATTGTTATCTAGAAAAGAACAGATTGCCACAGAAGCAGTAGATTATACAGCACTGGCTGTTAAAATGGAAAAAGAACTAGCTCGTTTAAAAATAGTTCGCAAATATCGCAAATTTAGAAATCCGCCACAGATGAATAAAGAGTAAACAAAGTCAACTAATACATAAGGCGTGAGGCGTAAGCTAAACGTCTTTTTTATATATAAAAATTTAAAATAAAAAAACACCCAATACTGATCACAGGGGAACAATCAGCGTCAGGGTGTCTGCCTGGAGGTGGTATAAATCCATCATCCAGAGCATGGTGGGAGATGTGAGGGCGAAGAACGAAAAAAGATTGACCGGCTTGGCTGTATTCCTTGGTCAGAGCGAGCAAGTAAGTAAAGCGTTTCAAAGAATAACAGCCGCCGGTCAAAAAAGGTGGCCAGCCATGCACTATAAAGTCGGAAGGGACAATATATCCTCTTAACTTCATTGTCAAAGAGTGTGCGGCTGACCAAAATCATAAAAGGGGCAGACCGGTCATAAGTCTAAATTACCCACACGACCTTCCTTTCTGAAGACAAATGACCGGTTGCTAAAAAAGAGCATGCGGCTAACTAAAAATAATGAAAAGAACCGGTCGGTTATTTGTCAAGCTGCCCAGCTATCATCCTTCGTGATTTTAAGACAAACAACCGACCTTAATATCTCCATTATAAAACATCTTTTTTAAAAGTCAAGTACTTACGATTATATAATGATTATGCTAAAATAAGCTCATGAGCTATGCAGATAAATTAAATCCTGCCCAAAAAAAGGCCGTAAAATTCGGCAATGGCCCCTTGTTAATTATTGCCGGAGCAGGCACTGGCAAAACCACAGTTATAACCGAAAGAATCAACTGGCTGATTACTGAAAAAAAATTAAATCCCGAGCAAATTTTAGCTTTGACTTTTACCGAAAAAGCAGCAGCCGAAATGGAAGAAAGAGTTGATAAGGCATTGCCCTACGGCTATGTTGACTTATGGATTTCCACTTTTCATAGTTTTGCCGAAAGAATTTTAAAGGAGCATGGACTGGATATTGGCCTGACCACTGATTTTAAACTGTTGGACGAAACTCAAAGCTGGCTTTTGGCAAGAAATAATTTAGATAAATTTGCTTTGGATTATTATAAACCTTTAGGCAATCCCAATAGATTTATTCATGCTTTGTTAAAGCATTTTTCCAGATGCAAGGACGAATTAGTCCGGCCGCAAGATTATTTAAATTATGTGGAATCATATAGATTAGATAATGATTTAAGAAAAGATGAAGAAGCGGCTCTGGAAGTCAGGAGACTGGAAGAAGTTGCCAATGCCTACCATGTTTATCAGCAATTATTATTGGATAACAATTATTTGGATTTTGGCGACTTAATCAATTATGTCTGGGATCTTTTTAATAAACGGCCGCAGATTTTAAAAAAATACCAAAATCAATTCCAGTATATTTTAGTTGATGAATTTCAGGACACTAATTATGCCCAGTATTGTTTAGTAAAATTATTGGCCAAGCCCAAAAATAACATCACTGTAGTAGGAGATGATGACCAGGCAATTTACAAATTCCGCGGTGCTTCTATCAGCAATATTTTGGAATTTAAAAAGGATTATGCCAAATGCGTGGAAGTCTTTTTAAACACTAATTATCGTTCTAAACAAAATATTCTGGATTTGGCTTATTCTTTTATTCAGTTAAACAATCCTAATCGTTTGGAAATAAAATTAAAAGCAGAAGAAAAGATTTCCAAAGAATTAAAAGCCGCTGCTAAAGGCAAGGGAATGATAGAACATTTAACAGTTCCAACTTTGGATGAGGAAGTGGCGGCAGTGGTAAATAAAATAATTTTCCTTAAACAAAAAGAAGCTGATATTCTTTGGAATAATTTTGCTATTTTAGTTAGAGCTAATGATCAAGCCAGACCTTTTATTGAAGGCTTAGAAAAAGCCGGTATTCCTTATCAGTTTGTAGCTAGCCGCGGTTTATATGCCAAACCCATAGTTTTAAATTTAATTGCTTTTTTAAAACTTTTAGATAATTATCATGAATCAGATGCCATGTACCGCTTTTTAAGTCTGCCCATTTTTAATCTTGAAGCTGTGGAAATAGTTAAATTAACGCATCAGGCATATAAAAAATCCTTTACCTTATTTGAAATCGTTAAACAGGCCAGATATTTATTAAAACTTAAGCCAGAAACTCTTACAGAACTGGAAAGGATTGTGGACTTTTTGGAAAAATTTATTAATCACACCAAAAGCGAAAGATGCAGCAAAATTGTTTTTGATTTTTTAAATGACTCTGGTTATTTAAAATATATTGATTCTTTGGAGGAGTTGGAAAAACGTTGGCAGTTTTCTTATTTATCACAATTTTATAGACGTATCAAAGCTTTTGAAGAAATTAATGATGATAAATCAGTGAAGAATTTTTTAAGGCAATTAGGTTTAGAGTTGGAATCAGGCGAGCAAGGAGCTTTGCAGCCTCTTAATGAAGATGAAGGTCCGGAAATGGTAAAAATTATGACAGTGCATAGTGCTAAGGGCTTAGAGTTTAAATATGTTTTTATGGTTAACATGGTGGATAAACGTTTTCCTACTATTGAAAGAAAGGAACCAATCCAATTACCAGATGAATTAGTTAAAGAAATCATACCAGAAGGCGATATTTATTTACAGGAGGAACGTCGTTTGTTTTATGTAGGCATGACCAGATCAAAAGACGGTATTTTCTTTGCTTCAGCTAAAAATTATGGGGGAGTGAAAGAAAAAAAAGCTTCTGTTTTTCTAACTGATTTGGGCTTTAAGTCAGCGCAAACCAGTAAAAAAACAAAGAAAACTGTTCAAGAAGAAAAACTGGAAAATATTAAAAAGCTGGAAATCAAGGAAAATAATGAATTCAAAACTTTATTGCCGGCAAAATTTTCTTTTACCCAACTTAAAGATTTTGAACATTGTCCTCGTCTTTATTATTATCGTTATATTTTAAAAGTTCCTTTAAAAGGCAATCATTATTTTAGTTTTGGTTCAACTATTCATTTAACTTTGCAAAAGTTTTATGAGGAATTTAAACGTCAGCAGCAAAGCGTGCAAACGGATTTATTTAGTCAAAGTAAGAAGTCAGGAAGTCAAAAATCAAAAAGTAGCAAAAAGTCTATTCGTGATTCTGTTAGCTTGAATCAGTTAATTAAATTTTACGAAGAATCCTGGATTGATGATTGGTATCAGGATAAAGTTCAGAAGAATAAATATTATGAACAAGGTAAGGAAATTTTAAAGAGTTTTTACAACAGTCCCAAGTTATTAGAATCTTTTCCTAGTTATTTGGAAAAGTCCTTTAATATTAAAATTAAAGGTTATGTTTTAACGGGTAAAATAGATCGCCTTGATGAAGTAGAGGACAGTTTTAAAATAATTGATTATAAAACCGGCGGTGCTAAAGAAAAGTTAACCGGAGAAGACAAAGAGCAATTATTGCTTTATCAAATAGCAGTGGAATCATTATTTTCTCAAAAAGTTAAAGAATTGATTTATTACTATTTGGAAGACGACAGTCAACTTTCTTTCTTGGGCGAAGAAAAGGAAATAGCCAAGTTTCAGGAGAAAATTATTAAGACTATAGAAAAGATTAAAGACTTTGATTTCAGTCATTTTGTCAATAATCACCAAAAATGCGATTATTGTAAAAATATTATTTGATCTTGCCTTTTATTATATAATTGAGTAAAGTAAGTAACATACAGGGTTTAGACCCTGTTTTTGTTGATTTTTTACCCTAGAAATGTTAAATTTTAACTATGAAATTTCCGATGGAAGATAAACAAAAAGCTTATTTTCAAGACAAGCAGCGCAAATTTAACCTTTATTTTGGTGATATTTTTAAAGTAATTAAACGAGTTAAATCAGAGTCAATTGATATGATTTTTGCTGATCCACCTTATAACCTTTCAAATGGGGGATTTTCTGTTCATTCTGGCAGAAGAGTTTCTGTTAATAAAGGTGATTGGGATAAAAGCAGAGGCATAGAAAAGGATTTTGAGTTTTAATTCGTTTAATTTTAAAAAATATGAAGCAACATGAAGCAGTTATAAAAACAATGAAAGAAAGAGGTGGTTTTGCGACACTTGGTTTTCTAAACCAAAATGTTGATATTTCCGACTGGAAAACAAAAACGCCATTTGCAAGTATTAGACGTATCGTTCAAGATAACAGATTTTTCTTTAAAATAAGACCGGGACTCTGGGCTTTAAAAACTTATAAAGATAAATTACCTGAAAATATTTTACCAGTAGAGAAAATTTCTAAGACAAAACAAGAAGAGTTTAATCATTCATACTACCAAGGATTACTTGTAGAAATAGGCAATCTTAAAAAACAAGAAACATTTGTTCCATATCAAGATAAAAATAAAAAATATTTAGAAAAAAATTTATCAGAGATAACAACTGTTAAAAAGTTTTATAATTTTACCTATAAAGATTTATTAAGAAATGCGATAACAATCGATGTTGTTTGGTTTAATGAAAGAAAAATGCCATCTAATTTTTTTGAGATAGAACACTCAACAGATATTAAAAATTCTCTTGGCAAGTTTGTTCAATTGCAAGATTTTTATACAAAATTTTATATTGTGGCTGATATTGCCAGAAGAAGAGAATATGGTGACAAATTAAAATTAAGTGCGTTTCAGTCTGTTAAAAGCAGGGTTAATTTTATTGACTACGAAAGTTTATCCAACTGGCATACAAAAAGTTTTGAAGTATATAAATTAGAAACTAATTTTAATTTTAAAAAATGAAGCTAAAAGAATTCATTGAAAAATTAGAAAGAATAGCGAAAAAATATGGAGATGATGCAAAAGTTATAATGGCTGATAATATTCCTGTGATTAATCCTGTTTTTTCAGAAAAATATCCAAGTAAAAAGAATGTTGTTATAACAGACTAAGAATAAAAACACAATTTTTTACAATGGAGATAAAGTGGCGATTCTTTTCAAAAAGTATAGTCTTTATAAATATCTTAAAAATAAAGGTATTGATTATACAAAGTTAATTTCTAAAAGAGTTTTACCAGATGATGCGATATTTGTTATTGTTAACAATACATTTTTCATTTTGGAGATAAAATTTCAGGAAGTTAGCGGTTCAACTGATGAAAAACTACAAACATGTGATTTTAAAATTAAACAATATAGAAAATTATTATCTCAATTAAATGTTGAAGTGAAATATATCTATATTTTAAACGATTGGTTTAAAAAACCAGAATATAAAGATGTATTAGATTATATAATTTCTATAGATGGTTGTTACTATTACTTTAATTATTTACCTTTACAAAAAATTGGATTGCCTGTTCCAAGTTAATATAGATATTATATCAATATTTAATATTTGAAGATATATAAATATTGCTAAAAAAGCAAAAAAATAGTAGAATAATGCTGTATTTAAATTTATGAATATCAAGCAGTATATACTTTTAATGGTGATAGTTACTATTATTTCCTGGGGAGCTTGGCTGGCAGTGCTTTTTTTTATTAACCCCGAAACCACTGCTAAATTCGGTATTTTTCTTTTTTATTTAAGTTTATTTTTTGCGGTTACCGGAACTTTATCTCTTTTAGGATTTTTTATAAGATACATTTTTACCAAACATTTTCCGGAATTTGAGCAGGCGCAAATCGCTTTTAGACAGGCATTATTTTTTGCCATAGTTATAGTGGTTACTTTATTTTTACAATCCCATCATTTATTAACTTGGCTAAATGCTTTACTGTTAGTATTTTTATTAACCTGTATAGAATTTTTAATTATTTCTTTAAAGAAAAGTTAAAAGCCAATGTATGTTTGATCAACTTACAAAATTAAAAGAAAAAGCCGTAAGAGAAATAAAAAATTCCAAGGTTTTAAAGGAGCTTCATAATTTAGAGGTCAAATATTTGGGTCGTAAAGGAGAATTGACTAAACTTTTAAGGCAAGTTAAGGATTTGGCGGCAGAGGAAAAACCCAAGTTCGGTCAATTGGGCAACGAAATCAAAGAGGAATTAAATCAGTTAATTTCTGAAATAAAGTTTGAATTAAACAAAAAAGAAAAAGCTGGTTCATCTAAGGAAAAATGGTTAGATGTTACTTTGCCCGGCAGAAAATTTATTAAAGGCCACTTACATCCCAATTCTCTTATTCAGTATCAATTAGAGGATGTTTTTTCTCGCATGGGTTTTATTATTTTAGAAGGACCGGAATTGGAATCAGAATATTACAACTTTGAAGCTTTAAATATTCCGCCGACTCATCCGGCTAGAGACATGCAGGACACTTTTTTCATCAAAGATAAAACTGGCTGGGTGATGCGCACGCATACTTCTAATATGCAAGTTAGGACCATAGAAAAATACCAAGCACCTTTAAGGGCAGTTTTCCCGGGCAGATGTTTTAGATACGAAGCTACGGATGTTTCTCATGATACCACTTTTTATCAGTTGGAAGGTTTAATGATTGATAAGGATATTTCTATTGATAATTTAATAGCGGTGATGAAAGTTTTATTAAAAGAGGTTTTAAAAAGAGAAGTTAAGATAAGATTAAGACCCGGTTATTTTCCTTTTGTAGAACCTGGTTTTGAACTGGATGTGAACTGTTTAATTTGTGGCGGTAAAGGTTGTCCGGTGTGTAAGCATTCTGGCTGGGTAGAAATGGTGCCTTGCGGTTTGGTCCATCCCAATGTTTTAAAATATGGTGGCTTAGATCCTAAAGAGTGGTCTGGTTTTGCTTTTGGTTTAGGTTTAACCAGATTAGTGATGATGAAATACGGCATTGATGATATCAGACTTTTGCAATCAGGTGATTTAAGATTCTTACAACAATTTTAAGTTTAAAATTATCCGCCTTTGGTGGAAAAAGTATATAATTTATGAAAGTCTCCTTAAACTGGCTTAAACATTATGTTGATATTCCTGCTGATTTTGATCCTAAAGAATTGGCTTTAAAATTAACCATGTCTACAGTGGAAGTGGAAGAGGTTATTGATAGTGGGGAAAAATTAAGTGATTTATATGTTGGTCATATTATTAAAATAACCAAGCATCCTGATGCGGATAAACTTTGGGTAGCAGAAATTGATATTAAAAGCGAAGAAACTGTTCAGGTTGTTTTTGGTTCAATGGCGCAAGTTAAGGAAGGGGATTTAGTGCCAATAGTGTTAGCGCCAAGCACCTTACCTACTGGCATAAAAGTGGAAAAACAAAAAATTAGAGGTGTTCTTTCGCAAGGCATGATTTGTTTGGACAGTGAGTTTATGGTGGGCGGCGAGGAAATACTTACTTATTTTCCACCAGATACAAAAGTGGGCAGTTTAGTTAAAGAAGTAATGGATTTAGATGATGTTATTTATGAAATTGAAAATAAATCACTAACTAATCGTCCTGATTTATGGGGTCATTACGGTATAGCCAGGGAAATAGCGGCTATTCTTGGTCTTAAATTAAAACCAGTGGAGGTAGCTAATGTTAAAGAGGAAGGTAAAACTGAATTTAAGGTTAAAGTTCAAGATCCAGTAAATTGCCCCCGTTATATGGGAGTAATGATCGGAGGAATAACAATTGAACCTTCACCTTTTTGGTTGCAGAATTTATTAAAAACTATTGGCGTTCGTCCTATCAATAATGTGGTTGACTTAACTAATTATGTGATGATGGAATTAGGCCAGCCCTTACATGCTTTTGATCGCCGGCAAATAACCAAAGACACGATTATTGTCAAAACTTTAAGCAATCAAAAATTCACTACTTTAGATGATCAAATTCGGGAGTTATCGGATAATGCCTTAATGATCAATGATCAAACTAAACCAGTAGCAATAGCTGGCATTATGGGCGGCCAAAACAGTGAAGTGGTAGACGATACTACAGAAATTATTGTTGAATTCGCTAATTTTAATCCAGTTAATATTCGCAAGACCTCGCAAGCTTTAGGTTTAAGGACTGAGGGAGCGGTTCGTCATGAAAAAAGTTTAGATCCTTTATTAACAGAATTAGCCCTAAAACGGTTTATAACTTTAATTAAAGAAATTATTCCCTCAAGCAAAGTAATAAGCAAGGCAGTAGATGTTGTTAATTTTAAAGAAAAGGAAATAATCATAAATTTAGATTTAGATTTTGTAGAAAGACGTATTGGTCAAAAAATAGCCAAAAAAGAAATTATTAAGATTTTGGAAAGTTTGGAATTTACTGTTAAAGAGCAAGCTTCACAGTTAAAGGTAAAAGTGCCTTCTTTTAGAGCCACGCGTGACATTTCTCTTCCTGAAGATTTAATAGAAGAAATAGCCAGAATTTACGGTTACGATTATATTGAAGGTAAAATGCCCATGGTTTCTATGGCTCATCCGGAATTTAATTTAGAAAGATTTATTGAAAGAAAAATCAAAAATATTTTAGTCAATAATTGCGGCTTAACAGAGGTTTATAATTATTCTTTTACTGACACAGGATATATTTTACCTTTAGGATTAAAAACAGAAGATCATTGGCAATTAAAAAATTATTTTTCTTCAGAACAAAGATATTTACGAAGCAGTTTGCTTTCTAATCTTTTAAAAAATCTCACTGATAATTTAAGATTTTTTAAAGAGTTTGATTTATTTGAATTAGGACGAGTCTTTACTAAAGAAACTGGCGAATTTAAAATCAATAATCAAGAGGATACATTTTTAGCTCAACAGGAAAAGCATTTGGCTGGCTTAAGTGTAGGCGAGGATGCTTTTTATAAAATTAAAGGCATAGTTGAAACTTTACTGGGTCAACTGGAAGTGGTTTATGAATTTAGGCAGATAGAAAAGAGTGATAAAAAATTCATTAATCCTTTAAGCTGTTTAGAAATTATTGTTAATGAGCAAACTATCGGTTATTTAACAGAATTGGCTTCAGAAACAATTAATGAATTTTCCGATGGCAAGCCAGTAGGCTATTGGCAAATCAGCTTTAATCAGCTTTTAAAGTTTTCTCAGGATAATAAAAAATATCAGCCCTTGCCTAAATTTCCGGGAATTATTTATGATTTATCCATTATTGTGCCTTTAAATACTTATTGGGCAGATATTAGGCAAGAGGTTTTAGAAACCAGTTCTTTGGTTCAAAAGGTTCAGTTATTTGATATCTACAAAATAGAAAAATTAGGTCCGGATAAAAAATCCTTAGCTTTTCATATATATTTTAGCGATTCTAAAAGAACTTTAACTGCAGAAGAAACTTCAAAATTAAGGGATAAAATTGTTAAGCAGTTAACTAAAAAATTCAAAGCTGAAGTCCGTTAGTTATTCTTTTTTTCGTCCCAAATTCTAATTAAAAATATTTTTAAAATTTGCCCCTGAAATGGGGTTTTTTGCACTTGATTAAATTCCTAAAATATGCTATCATAAAAGGGTAAATATTGGCTACAGTTAGCCAAAAAATAGCAAGATTCTTTCTAATTTTTATTTATGCCTAAAAAGCCGGAAAAAACAGCTACTAAATTAGCTCAAACTAAGCCAAAAAAGTCTGCTAGTTCAGAATATACAGCCAAGCAAATTACGGTTTTAGAAGGACTGGATCCTGTGCGCAAAAGACCAGGAATGTATATTGGTAATACAGCCGGTGAGGGGCTGCATCATTTGGTTTGGGAAGCAGTTGATAATGGCATTGACGAAGCCATGGCTGGTTTTTGTAATGAAATAAAAGTAGTACTTTTGCCTGAAGGCAAAGCTCAAGTTTCTGATAATGGACGTGGCATTCCCGTTGATAAACATCCTTTGACCAAGCTGTCAGCTTTAGAAACAGTAATGACTCGTTTGCATTCTGGCGGTAAATTCGGCGAGGGAGGCTATAAAGTTTCTGGAGGTTTACATGGCGTGGGTATTTCTGTAGTTAATGCTCTTTCTTCTCTTATGAGAACAGAAGTAAAAAGAGACGGTAAAATCTGGATGCAGGAATATTCCAAAGGTAACACTAAAAACAAATTAAAAGCTATAGGTACCACTAAAGAAACCGGTACCACACAACTTTGGCAGGCAGATCCTGAAATTTTTACGGTCTTAGATTATAATTGGGCAACTATTTTAGATCACTTGCGCCAGCAGGCCTACTTAACTAAGGGAGTTAAGATTATTATCAAAGATGAAAGAATTCCAGCAAGCGAAAAAGCATACATATTTTATTTTGAAGGAGGTATTGCTTCATATGTCAGGTATTTGAATCATAGTCATCAAGTTGCCCAGGAAAAAGTTTTTTATGTAGAAAAAGAACAGGATGATATTCAGGTGGAAATTGCTTTGCAATATACCACTGATTTTCGGGAAATGGTTTATACTTTTGCCAATAATATTCATACTGTTGAGGGAGGTATGCATTTGGTGGGTTTTCGTTCGGCTTTAACCAGAGTTTTAAATAATTATGCCCGCAAAAATAATCATCTTAAAGAAAAGGATGATAATCTTTCCGGTGAAGATGTAAGAGAAGGTTTAACTGCTGTGATTTCCGTAAAATTAAAAGAACCTCAATTTGAAGGTCAAACCAAGGCCAAATTAGGCAATGCTGAAGTACGCACAGTAGTAGAAAATATTTTCAATGATTATTTTACAGCTTTTTTGGAAGAAGGCCCGCGTGATGCCAGAGAAATTTTAGGAAAATGTTTCTTAGCCCAGCAAGCCAGAGTAGCTGCCAGAAGCGCCCGTGAATCAGTTTTAAGAAAAGGCGCTTTTGAAGGCATGGCTTTGCCGGGAAAGTTAGCGGATTGCTCCAGTCGTAATCCTGATGAATGTGAGTTATTTATTGTTGAGGGTGACAGTGCTGGCGGTAGCGCCAAACAGGGCAGAAATAGACGTTTCCAGGCCATTTTGCCTTTAAGAGGTAAGATTCTTAATGTAGAAAAATCACGTATAGATAAAATAGTTTCCAATAATGAGCTTAAATCCTTAATTTTGGCTTTAGGCACTAATATTGGCGATCAGTTTAAACTGGAAGATCTTAGATATAATCATGTTGTTATTATGACTGACGCTGATGTGGACGGTGCTCATATTCGCACTTTGCTTTTAACTTTGTTTTATCGCTATTTTCCTCAAATCGTGGAAAAAGGACATTTATACATTGCTAAACCTCCTTTGTATCGGGTGCAAAAAGGTAAAGAGATTTATTATATATATAGCGATGAAGAATTAGAACAGCTGAAAAAGAAACTGGGTAGTAATGAACTTGTCAGTGTTTTTGCCGATGTTTCGACAGGCTCAGCATCTGATGCTTCAATAAATTCAGCGTCTGATGTTTCGACAGGCTCAACATCTGATGTTTCAGCAGAGGGCGAAGATGAAGATAAAACTGAAATTAAAAGCACTAAACTTAACATTCAACATTATAAAGGTTTGGGTGAAATGAATCCCACCCAACTTTGGGAGACTACGATGGATCCCGAGCATCGGATAATGAAGAAAGTCAGTGTTAAAGAAGCAGCCAAAGCTGATGAAGTTTTTGAAATACTAATGGGTTCTGATGTTTTTGCTCGCAAGCGGTTTATTCAAACTCATGCCAAATCAGTTAAGAATTTGGATATATAAGTTTAAATCCTAAGCACGAAATCCTAAATCCTAAACAATATCAACCTGCCTACCGGCAGACAGGAATTCTAATTTCAAATGTTCAAAGCTGTTTTGATATTTGAATTTTGGTCATTAGAATTTGTTTAGCTTTCGGCCGTGAGCTCAAGCCGAACGGAATTTAGAGTTTAGTATTTAGAATTTGTTAATGTTATGGCTTTAAAGATTAAAAAATTCAATAAAATTTCCTGGATCAACATCATCGAACCGGAGGCTGAAGATTTTAAATATTTAACAGATAACTATAAGTTTCATCCTTTAGATATAAAAGATATTCGTGGGGAAGCTCAAAGGTCAAAGATTGATGTTTATGCAATGTATGCCTTTATAATTTTAAGATTTCCCGTAACTTATAAAGATAGCCACTTATTAGGCAGTCATGAGCTGGATATTTTTTTAGGCAAAGATTACGTGATTACCATTCAAAAAAAGAAGCTCAAATTATTGAATCAATATTTTTATAGAGTAGTAAATAACAAAAAGCTGCAGCATGAAATTTTTCAGGGCAAAGCCGCGCATGTTTTATATCATATCCTTGATCACCTTTATTCCTCTTCATTTGTGATCATTGATTGGTTAGCAAAGGAGATTAACCAGATTGAAGAAAAAGTTTATCAAGAAGACACTCGCCAGTCAGTCAAAGATTTAGGCCAAGCCCGAAGGAACATTTTATTTTATAGAAGTATTATTGATCCACAGAGGTTTGTAATAAAAAGTTTAGTTAATTTAAAGAAAGATTATTTAAGCGGCGATTTGGCTAATTATTTTGACGATATTTCCGACTACATTGAAAGAATTTATTCAAATTTATCCAATGAAAAAGATTTAATAGACGGTTTGCATGAAACTAACGAATCCCTGACCAGTTACCGGCTTAATCGGGTAATGAAGATTTTGACGATTTTTTCCGTTTCCATGTTGCCTTTAACGCTTTTTACCGGTCTTTATGGCATGAATGTACAGTCATTGCCTTTAATTCATAATGAGAATTTAGTTTGGTGGATTTTCGGCGGTTTAATGGTAGTGATTGTCGGCATTTTTGTCTGGTTAAAGTGGAAGGATATAATTTAGTAATCGGCCCGCCCGGCACGCCCTTGGCGTAGCCAAGGCGGACGGGTAATCAGTAATTAGTAATCGGGGATTGGGGATTATTGTAGAGAACGTTTGGAAGTAAGCGGTTTTTTTGTTTGGGTTTTTTACTTGACAAAAATAAATTTATTTGATATAATACTACGTTAAAAGATCATTCAAAAAAATAATTCTGAAAGTGAGGCAGAAAATGAAAGTTTTCGTTCTTAATACTGGCGGTACTTTAGGTATGGTCGGTGATCCATTAAGGCCAGCTAAATCAGCTGAGGAGCTTTTTGAGGGTATTAACGTACCTGATGGAGTGAAGTTGAAACTGGCTGATTTTGAAAGCCGGCAAGATTCAACAAATATTCTTCACTCTGAACGTGTTAAAATGGCTAAGCAGATTGAGAGTGTCTATCAAGATCATGACGCTTTCATTATTTTGCACGGCACTGACAGTTTGGCTGAAACTACAGCTGCTTTTTGCATGATTTTCAAACAAAGTCTGCAGAAACCACTTTTCGTCATTGGCGCTCAAATGACCAAGGACGAGTCTGGTTCTGATGTGAAGATGCAAATTGAGAATACGCTACGTACAGCCGAAGGCTTTGTTAGCAATAAGATTGTTGGCATTTATACTATTTGTATGGGTAAGATTCTTGACGGATCACGATTGACTAAACGTGCGGATTCAGATTTTGATGCCTTTCATACTCCAGGGAGACATCCTGTTGCGCATGCTTGGCCTCGTATCTATTTCGGTGAGAATCTGCGTAAATTTGATCCGGTGTTGTCTGTTCAGGGTTTACGTCTTGATACTGACTTTGCTACAAAGGTTGTTACTATCAAAGTTTCGGCTGATACACCGCCGAACATCCTCACCAGTTTGGTGGAAGCAAAGATAATTGAGGGCGTCATACTTGAATGTAAAGGCTCTGGTCAGGTTCCGAACCGTGAATGGGAATTTAATCAAAAGAAGATTTCCTGGATTTCGGCAATCAAGCTTGCTACCGATAACAATATTCATGTCGCCATCATCTCGCCTTTTGAAGATGGACGAGTGAACCTAGATCGGTATCAGCTTGGTCAACTTGCCAAAAAAGCCGGTGCGATCAGCTTAGAGAGTTTGACACCGCGTCGCGGCAAGCCCCAATGCTTGGCATTGGGGAAGGATAGCGACCCGTAATCTTTCGCAAAAGCTCTCGTATGATATTATCTAGGCATGACAGCCATTATTCACTCCAGCC
>Ga0180007_10000626_pt1 | contig 55969 bp, 96 predicted proteins | sample MM_PC_MetaG_FD_121122 | JGI IMG/M metagenome (GOLD analysis project Ga0180007, IMG submission 121122) | Groundwater microbial communities from the Aspo Hard Rock Laboratory (HRL) deep subsurface site, Sweden - MM_PC_MetaG | ecosystem: Environmental > Aquatic > Deep subsurface > Groundwater...
AGCCCAAGGAGGCCGCCCCCGCCCCCGCCGCGCCCGCGCCGGTGCCCGCCGCCACGCCGGTCTCCTCCAGCGCGGCCCCGGTCGCGCCCGTCGAGCACCTGCCGCCGCCGGTCATCGCCCCCGGGGCCCTGCGGCTCTTCATCAACTGCGTCCCGAACACCCCCTACACCGATCTCACCAGCTACTGCCACAAGCTGGCGAACGAGCTGGCGCAGGCCGCGGGGATCGAGGACATCCGCATCCAGGACACCGGGCCGTTCGCCTTCAACAAGTGGACCGGGTACATGGCCGCCCAGGCGCGCACCAACCCGCCGGCGGGGGACTGCGTGATCTGGAAGGGCGACATCAGCGACCCCATCATCAGCGCGCTGTCCGGCCTCGCGGTGCAGGTCATCCGCGGGCGGTAGGGAACCACCGGCGCCGCAAAGGCGAGCGGGTTGACGCCCAAAGCTCGTCGCTGGAACACCCCGCCCGACGCGGCAACGGGCGGGCGTCTGGAAGCTCTGGGAGGAGCTCATGCCGGAAAACCATCTGCAGACCGGGCACGCGCACGACCAGGCGGCGCGGGAGTTCCACGAGGCCAACCCACAGGTCTACGTCGAGCTGCGCGCGCTCGCGCGCCAGACCCTGCACGCAGGGCGCAACTGCCTGGGCATCGGAGTCCTGTGGGAGGTCATGCGGTGGCACCGCTCCCTTACGCGGGACGGGGTCGAGGACTTCAAGCTGAACAACAACTACCGGGCCTGGTACGCGCGCGAGCTGATGCGCCGCGAGCCTGAGCTGGTGAACTTTTTCGAGATCCGGGGCTGCGACGAACCTACGCCCGCCCCCCAGCCCCAGAAGAAGCAGCTGTCGCTCCTCGAGCGCCTGCGCGTCATCAACGGGTACGAACTGTGAGCATCTTCGACCGCCTCAAGGCAGCAGGCGTGGACCTGACGCCCAAGCCCCCGCAGACGCAGTACACGGCGATGGACAAGCTCGGGCGCACGAGCGTGGCGGTGCCCTCACACCTGCTGCTGAACCCGGAGCCAGACAAGACCAGGCTGGGCAAGCAGGCGGTGGCGCACTCGCACGACCTGGCGCGCGTCCTCGAGCTGCCGCGGCGCGCGCTCGATCCGGCGGACACCCGGTTCGCGCAGAAGTGGACGCGGCTGCTGCGGAACGACACCTCGACGGTCGGGTGCAGCTGCGAGGCCCAGTGGGGCTTCTGCATCCACGACCTGCTGCCGATCCAAGGCAGCGGCTGCGAGGAGGCCAACCTGGCGCGCGGGCTGCTGGGGCTCCTCGGCGTGGGTAGCGGCAAGTGCCTGGCAGCAGGCAGCGTGATCTACGACGTGGCGCTCGGCCGACGGCGTGATGTCGCTGAACCCGGCGACCTGTGCGTGCCTACGCTCGGCCGGGGCATGCAGGTGGGACAGGCGCGCGCGTTTCCGTCCGGGCGCAAGGAGTGCGTCAAGGTGCGGCTGCGCGACGGTGCAGAGCTGGTTGCAAGCACGGACCACCCGTTCCTAGAGGCCACGAAGTTCGTAGCCGCCGACGCCTGGACGCAGGCAGCTGATCTGCTCTTGGGACAGCTCGTCGCTGTGCCGACTCGACTGCCCGAGCCCAAGCACCCGCTGGACATCTCGGACGACGAGGTAAGCCTGCTCGGGTTGATGTTTGCTGATGGCGGTCTTACGCACAGCACCCTACGCTTCAGTGACGAGAACGCGGACACCGTTCAGGAGTTCAAGCGGTGCGCTCGCGCGCTCGGGATGGACTTCTCGGAGGACAAGAGCCACTCCAAGAGCCGGGAGATGAACCTGTTGGGGGCCCAGCAGTTTCGAGCGCGCTGGAACCTGTACGCCCTGTCTAAGCACAAGCAGCTACCACCCGAACTGTGGGGGTTGTCCACGAAGCATGTTGCGCTGTTCCTGAGCCGCTTCTGGGCTTGTGACGGGCACTACGCTGAGAACATCCTCGAGTGCACGTTGGCTTCAGAGAAGCTGGTGGACGACCTGCGGTTCCTCCTGCTGCGTATCGGTGTACGAACGACCAAGAAGTTCAAGAAGGCACGCTGTAAGGGGAAGTTGTTCGATGCGTGGCGGATTTCCATCAGCGGGCAGGACGCCGTGAACTTCTTGCAGGCGGTGCCTCTCTTCGCGGACGTGGAGGGACGCAGGGCGCGACTGCAGGAGCGGCTGAGCAGCCGCGCGCGCAACACGAACGTGGATGTGGTGCCTATCGGGCGGGCGGAGGTGCGCGAGATCTGCATCGAGATGGGTTGGCTCGAACGCAAGAGCGCGGCGCGCGAATGGTTGGGCGCTACGGCGGGACAGTGGGTGTCCCGCGGCAAGTTCGCAGCGTTCTGCGTGGAGTGGGGGTATACAGGTAAGTACACCAAGTTGCTGCTGGACGGATTCGCGTGGGAGCGGGTGGTGGCGGTGGAGCCGGTGGGAGTGCAGGAGGTGTTCGACCTCAACGTGCCCGAGACACACAATTTCGTCGCGAACAACATCGTCGTCCACAACACAGGCCTCGACATCCTGCTGCCGCTGGTCGTCCCGGAGTGCCGCGTGGCGCTCCTGCTCATCCCGCCGAACCTGAAGGCCCAGTTCCTCCAGCGGGACCTACCTCAGTGGTCCCAGCACTTCCGGGTGCCGAACCTGGCTGGCGGCCGGACGTTCGAGGCGGGCATCCCGGTGCTCCACGTCGTCGCCTACAGCGAGCTGTCCAACGCCAAGGCCACCGACCTGATCAAGCGCGTCCGGCCCGACCTCATCATCGCGGACGAGTGCCACCAGATCAGCCGGCGCGACGCCGCCCGGACCAAGAGGTTCATGAGGCACTTCACCGACTACCCCAAGACCAGGTTCGTCGCGTTGTCCGGCACCCTCACCTCCCGGTCGCTGCAGGACTACGCGCACCTGTCGGCCCTGGCGCTGCACGAGGGTAGCCCCCTGCCGCTGCACTGGCCGACGGTCGAGGAGTGGGCGGGGGCTATCGACGCCGAGAAGGTCACGACCATCGCAGCGCCCATCGGGGCGTTGCGGAAGCTGTGCAACCCGGGAGAGCACGTCCGCGAGGGGTTCCGCCGGCGGCTCGTGGAGACCTCGGGCGTCGTCGCCACGCAGGAGGGGGTGCTGGGCACCAGCCTCTACCTGCAGGAGCGCACCCTGCAGGTCCCCAGGTGCGTCAACGAGGCGCTGCAGGGAGTGCGGATGACCTGGCAGCGCCCAGACGGCGAGGAGCTCACAGACGCCCTGACCAAGTCGGCGGTGTGCCGCCAGCTCGCCTGCGGCTTCTACTACCGCTGGATCTGGCCCCGCGGCGAGCCGCCCCCGGTACGGGAGACCTGGCTGAAGGCGCGGCGCGAGTGGCACAGGGAGCTGCGAGAGAAGCTCAAGCACTCGCGGGAGCACATGGACTCGCCGCTGCTGCTCACCCGGGCCGCGCATCGCTGGCACGAAGGCTTCAACGAGATCACGGAGGAGGGCCGGCGCGTCGAGCACCCGCCGCACACAAGGCACCGCATGACGTGGGCGTCGGACTGCTACCTCGAGTGGCAGCGGGTGAAGGACAGCGCCGAGCCGCAGACCGAGGCGGTCTGGGTGGACGACTACCTCGTGCAGGACGCAGCCCGGTGGGCGAAGGAGAACGTGGGGCTGATCTGGTACACCCACTCGGCGTTCGGCGAGAGGTTGGCTTCGCAAGGCCAGCTGCCCTTCTTCGGGCCGGGGAACGAAGCGAACGTGGCGCTGCTGAAGGAGCGCGGGGACCGGAGCATCGTGGTCAGCGCCAAGGCGCACGGAACGGGAAAGAACCTCCAGGCGTGGAGCCGAAACCTGATCTGCAACCCCGGAACGTCGGGGAAGGACTGGGAGCAGCTGCTGGGGAGAACGCACCGAACCGGCCAGCGGGCCGATGAGGTGTTCGCGGAGGTGTACAGGCAGACCGAGGAGATGCGCGAAGCACTGGACCAGGCGATGCGTGATGCACGCTACGTCGCCCAGTCAACCGGGCAGCAGCAGAAGCTGCTCTACGCGAACCGCGACTGGTAGCGGTCGTTCACTGAAGGGGCGAAAGCCCAAAGGAAGCGAACATGGGTATCAGCGCAGCGATGGCGGCCCGCATTGCCGGGTCGAAGGCCTCCTCGACGGGGAACTTCCTGAAGCCGGGGGACTACCTGCTGGAGGTCCAGAAGATGTTGGAGAAGGCGGACGCCCGGAAGGGCGCGGCGTTCATCTGCGAGTTCATCGTGATCGAGGCGATGAAGACGGATGAGACGGTGACCCCGAACGGGGTCGGCTCGCAGGCGAGCTACGTCGTGAACCTGACCCAGGACAGCGGGCCGGGGAACGTGAAGGCCTTCCTGATGGTCCTGCTCGACGTGCCCGAGGATCAGGTGACGGGCGAGAGCATCGTGGAGGCGCTGTCGGACCAGCAGCCGTTCCGGTTCTTCCGGGTGCGGGACTCGGCGTTCCAGAAGCCCCAGCGCAGCGACCCGTCGAAGATGTTCACCTACCACAAGTGGTCGAAGTTCGAGCCCGACTACACCGACGAGGGCCTCGTCGCCATCTCGGCGCGGCGCCGCGCCGCGGACGAGGAGGCGAAGAACAAGCCCGCGTAGGAGGCGAAGCGCACACGCACACGGCGGTCCCCGGGTGGTACCCGGGGACCGTGTTGGGACCTGGGATGCTGACGCTGGACACCGAAACCTACCGCTTCTACCCCGGCAACATGACCCCGAAGATCGTCTGTGGCTCCTGGGCCAACGACAAGGACGCGGGGATCCTGCTCCGGGACGGCGTCCTCGACCTGTTCGAGCAGACGCTCAACAGCTCCGAGGAGATCTGCGGGGCGCACATCGCCTACGACTTCGGGTGCGTGGCCGCGGCGCGCCCGCACCTGCTGCCGCTCATCTTCAAGGCCTACGACGAGAACCGGGTGTTCGACATCCTCGTCGCCGAGGCCCTCTACGACATCTTCTACGGGCAGATCTTCCGGGACCCAAACACCCACCAACCGTTCGAGCGGTACTCGCAGGGGATGCTCGAGGAACGCCTGCTCGGCATCGACCGCTCCGACGAGAAGAACGGCGAGAACTCCTGGCGTCGGCGGTACGGGGAGCTCGACGGCGTCCCGTTCGCGCAGTGGCCCGCCGAGGCCCGGGGCTACCCGGTGCGCGACGCCCGGTACGCGCATGACTGCGCGACGAGGCAGAAGCAGCGCCCGGAGAACCTGCACAGCGTCCCCGAACAAGCCCGCGCTGCGTGGGCGTTGCACCTCTCGTCGGTCTGGGGCATCCGCACCGACCCGGCCACGGTTGCGGAGGTGGTGGCAGAGGTTGAGGCGGGACACGCCGAGGCGTTGGCGCGGTTCTCCGCCATCGGGCTCTTCCGATTGGACGGCTCCCAGGACAAGGCCAAGCTCGCGCGCATGGTGGCGCTAGCCTACGGGGGCGAGGGCACCTGCGACACCTGCGGCGGCTCGGGCAAGGTGCCCAGCACCAAGACCAAGAAGCCCATCAACTGCGGGACGTGCGGGGCCACGGGGCTGAACATCGCGGCCGTGCCGACCACACCTACCGGGCGTGTCCAGTGCGACCGAGACGCGCTCAAGGAGTCCGGGGACGAGCATCTGGAGGCCTTTGCGGAGATCGGCGAGAACGAGAAGTGGTACTCGACCTACCTGCCGCTTATCCAGCTGGGAGCCATCGTCCCGATCAACGCCGAGACCAACGTGTTGGTGGCGACAGGGCGGTGTTCATATCGTGCTCCGAATTTGCAAAACCTCCCGCGCCGTGGGCGCATCCGGGAGACGTTCGTGCCCCGGCCGGGCCGAGTGCTCTACACCGTGGACTACGGCGGCCTTGAGCTGGTGACGCTCGCGCAGACCTGCCTCTGGTGGGTGGGCTACAGCAAGATGGCGGACGCACTGAACGCCGGTGAGGACCTGCACGCCAAGTTTGGCGCTGCCGTGCTCAACGTCCCGTTCGAGGAGTTCATGCGGCGGCTGGAGGCCAAGGACAAGGTCGCCAAGAACTTCAGGCAGCTTGGAAAAATCGGGAATTTCGGGCTCCCGGGCGGGCTGGGAGCGGATCGTTTTGTGGCATTTGCCCGACAGAGCTACGGCGCGCGGCTCTGTGAGCTGGCCGGCCGGGCGGAGAAGTGCGGCGTCGAGAAGGTGACCGGCCGGGACGGCAAGCCGCTCTGCAGGGTCTGCAGGCAGGTTGCGAAGGAGGTGCGCGAGCAGTGGTTCGCACATTGGCCCGAGGTCACGGCGTACCACGAGATCGTGGCCTCGTTCTGCGACGGGCCGCTCGGTGGGCGCATCGAGGTCTGCGGAGCCGAGCCCTTCCCCGGCCCGGGGCTCACCCGCGGCGGCGTGGGGTTCTGCGACGGTGCAAACCTGGGCTTCCAAGGCAACGCCGCGCGCGGGGCCAAGCACGCGCTCTACAACGTCACCCGAGAGAGCTACATCGACCGGTCGAGCGTGCTCTACGGTAGCCGCCCCCTGATCTTCGTCCACGACGAGATCATCGGTGAGGTTCGCGAGGACCGCGCACACGAGGTCGCGCACCGGGTGTCGGAGATCATGATCGAGACCATGCGGATCTACACCCCCGACGTGCGCGTCACCGCGCCCCCGGCGCTGATGCCGTGCTGGTACAAGGGGGCCGACCCGGTCTACCGGTGCCCAGTCCACACGGAGAAGAAGCCCGACGACAGATGCTGTCCCGCAGCACGGCTGGTCCCCTGGACCCCGCCGCCACCCAAACGCAAGGAGTAGCCCATGTTCGCGATCATCAACCCGTTCGACGGCGAGCAGCTCCACCCGCTCGAGGACCGCCTCAGCCTGAAGTGCTTCTGCGCGCAGAACCCCAAGCTGGCGCACATGTGCCCGGTCCACAACCCACGGGACCTCGTGGCCGCCATCGAGCGCCAGCAGGAGGACGTGGCGCAGGAGGTCGAGCGCGCCGAGGACGCCGTGCGCGCGACGAAGGACGAGGAGCACGAGGAGGTGCTGGGGAACATCTGCGACAAGCTGCGGGAGGCCTTCGGGGTCGCGCGGGAGGGAGGGGCGCTGGACGAGGACGTCGTGCTGGCGATGATCGAGCGCGCCGACACGAAGGTGCAGGACTTTCACAAGGAGCTCGCCGACAGGATGCAGGAGGCGCTGGGCGGGAACTTGGTGGTGGAGGCTGACGAGCAGGGGCTCACGCAGGCGGTGGCCCAGCTCGCGGCCAACGCGGAGCGGTGCTCGGGGAGCCTCGACAAGGACGTGCTGGCGGCGGCGACGACGTGCGCGCGCCTGCTCAACGCCGTGCTGGCGAAGCAGGCGGCGGCGTCGTGAACCTGCTCGCGCTCGACCCGGGCATCCGCGGGTGTGGTGTGGCGCTGTTCCGGGACCGGACGCTGGGGTGGTGCGCCTACGTCCGCAGCGGCTCCAAAGCACCCGACCTGCTGGGCGTGCTGGACATGGCGCAGGCGGTGGTGGGGTGGGTGGAGCCGCAAGAGGTCCACCAGCTCGCCGTTGAGTGGCCGCAGGTCTACGCCGGGTCGAAGCAGAAGGGGGACCCGAACGACCTGATCGCGCTCGCAGGGGTGGTCGCGGCGGTCTGCACGCGGTTTCCCGGGGCGGTGGTGACGCGCTACAAGCCGCGGGACTGGAAGGGTCAGGTGCCCAAGGAGGTCATCCAGGCGCGCATCCTCGGCGACGTGCGCCCGGGGCGGTTGTCCATCGAGGAGGTGTCGGCCTTCCGCGACGCAGCCTGCCCGCCCAGCCTGCAGCACAACGTGCTGGACGCCATCGGCATCGGGCTGCACTTCTTCGGCAGGCTGTAGGGGTTGACCCCCGAGGAAGGGGCGGGTAAACCTGTAGTCCCTTGATCGGAGGTACACCGTGTACAAGAAGAGCGAAGAGCAGGTGAAGCGCGGAGCCGCCGCAGTGAAGCTGGTGGCGGCGTGCCGGAAGAAGGGCATGACCTGGGCGGAGATCGCGTTCGCGTGCCGGGTCTGCAAGCTGTCGCCCCAACTCTGGGCGGCTGGCCGCGCCCCGGCCCCCGAGGCGTTCCGCCGGCTCCAGAAGGCGGCGGCCTGATGCCCGCGCTCCAGAGGATGGGGTCGCTGTTCAGCGGCATCGGGGGGTGGGAGTTCGCGGCCCGGGGCTGGCTGCAGCCCTTGTGGGCGGTCGAGTTCGCCCCCGAGGTGGCGATGGAGTACGCCCGCAACCACGGGCACGCGCCGCTGGTCGAGAACATCTACAAGGTGGACGAGAAGCTGCTGGCCCCGGTGGACGTGCTCGTCGCGAGCCCACCCTGTCCGGGCTTCTCGATGGCGCGCAAAGCCACGTCGGTGAAGTTCGCCGATGAGCTGGCCGGGCTGGAGATCCCGCGCTTCGTGAAGCACCTGAAGCCCTGGTACGTCGCCATCGAGAACGCGCCCAAGTTCATGCTCATGGACGTGTGCCGCAAGATCATCGAGGCGCTGAAGGGGATGGGGTACGAGGTGGAGGCGTCGGTGCGGGACGCAGCCGACTACGGCACCCCCCAGCGCCGGAAGCGGACCATCATCCGGGCCTCCAAGCGGCCCCTGTCGAGGGTTCCGCTGCAGGAGGGGCGTTCGTGGTGGGACGCGGTGCAGGACCTCGAGCTGCCCGCCAGCAAGCTGGTGGCCTGGCAGTCCAGCAACCTGGACCTGCTCCCCCCGCCGCCCGAGGCGTACCCCGTGCTGATCCCGGGCGGGAACCCGCCGAGCTTCAAGGCCAGCGAGGGGCAGGGGCGCAAAGTCTGGGTCGAGCACTGGAAGCCGGCGCCGACCATCGCCCGCGCGCAGTCCTCGGGGGGCACCCGGGTGGCCCTGCGGCGCGGGGACGTGCGTGGCCTGACCGTCGAGGCGTTCGCGCGCCTCTCCGGGATGCCCTCGGACATCCTCCTCCCGGGCCGCAGCCGCGCCCTGAACATCCTCGGCAACACGATCCCTCCGCAACTCGCGGTGGCGGCGCTCTACGACGTGCTGCGATGATGACCATCCCGCAGGCGGTGCTGAAGTGGGGGCGTTCGCGCGCGACCATCCGGCGCTGGATCGCGCAGGGGCGTCTGAACATCCAGCAGCCCGGCCGGGACATCCTCATCCTAGACGAGAACCCGCCCGTCGCAGCCAAGCGCGGCGAACTCACTCCCTACCAGCGAAAGGCGTGGCAGAAATGACGACGTTCTTCGACAAGTTGTTGGACCCCCTCCGGGGGCTGAAGGATCGGGACCTCGCGGCGCTGGACCGGCGCGTCGAGGAGATGCAGGCCTCGGTCGAGGGCCAGGTCGTGGCCGAGCAGATGCTGCGGAACGACCTCCGGGCGCTGGAGTCCGATCTTCTCCGGGTGGAGGTCGAGCGGAACGGCTACCTCGCGCTGGCGTTCAAGATGCGGGAGGCGATCAACAAGGCTCGGGACTTGATCGCGCAGAACAAGGGCCCGGCTGCGAGCAACGTCCTCCTCGACGCGACCTACGCCGGGACCCTGCCGCATCCGCACTACGTCGCCGAGGGGCCGCAGGTCATCAAGGTGGAGTTCGACCAGGGCTCCGAGGCGTTTCGGCGCACGACCATCGCCACGGCGCTCACCCCCGAGGTGGCAGAGCAGATCGCCGGGAGGCTGTCATGAACATCATCGGCATCTGCGGGCACGCGGGCAGCGGCAAGGACACCGCCGCAGACTTCCTCGTGGCGAAGGGCTACCAGAAGATCTCCCTCGCGGACCCGCTCAAGCGGATCTGCGCCGACGTGTTCCGCTTCTCGCGGGAGCAGCTCTGGGGGCCGAGCGAGAACCGTAACAGGCAGGACATGCGGTACCCCTACCGCTACGACAAGGCGCTGGGGCTAACCCCCCGGTACGCCCTGCAGCGCCTCGGGACGGAGTGGGGCCGGGACTGCTACGACGACATCTGGATCGAGTACGCCATCAGGATGGCGCGCGCGGTGCTGGAGGGGGAGGCTCCCGGGGGCGGGTTCTGGTACTACCGCCCCGAGATGGGGTTATGGGGCGACGGGAAGGCGCCCAAGAGCGACTGTCCTGCCGGCGTGGTGATCCCCGATGTGCGGTTCGCCAACGAGGTGGCGGCCATCCAGCAGGCCGGCGGCCGGGTGATCCGCCTCCTGCGGCCGAGAAGCGACGGGGCGGTGCGGGGCGGCATCCCCGGACACGCCAGCGAGGCCGAGCAGGACCGCCTCCCGGCGGAGCTGTTCCACGCCACGATCCACAACACCGGGACCCTGGAGGACCTGAAGAGGGACGTGCTCGAGGTGGTGCGTCTCCCGTAGGGCAGGGGTCGCGGGTCTGGCCCCCGAGGGTTGCCTCGGGGGCTTTTTTGTGCGAGGTGCCTGTTCCAGCGTTTCGGGCTATCCTGTCGCACATGAGCCAGATCCTCCCTGACGAGCTGGAGTTTGCCGACGAGCAGGAAGCCCCCCGCGAGAACCCGAACGCGCCCGCGGCCTTCCACGGGGCCTTGAAGAAGCGCCCGGCGCTGGAGACCTCCCACGCCAGCCTGACCCGGACGATGTGGGTCCGCAGGACCATCGAGGAGGCGTTGGTGGGCAACACCGTCGAGGTCTTCACCAAGCCGAACGGCGAGATCGCTCTGCGCCTGGATACCCCGCTCCCCCGGGACATCCTAGGCTACGACCTGGCCCCCCGCGACGAGTACAGCCAGTTCGAGCTCTGGGGGATGTCGGGCAAGATGCAGTGCCCGACCTGGGACCTCACCGCCGGCCCGCCTAGCGTGGGCGGCTCCTGCCCCGCATCCACCGCCGGCCAGAGCATCTGCGAGGTGCAGACCCGCAAGACGATGCTCAAGAGCGCCGCGACCAGCGCCCCGGCCGGGGCCGACCAGCAGCCGGTGAAGAAGGGGCAGATCATCCTCACCGAGAAGATGCCGCGCAAGGACGGGGCGCCCGTCCCGGTGCCCTTCTACGAGGGCGACGAGGACCCGCCGAACCAGTGGCGCACCCCCATCTGCCAGTACTGCTACGCCAGCGCAGGCAACTACCGGGGCATGCACGTGGCGGTCGGTGGCATCGTCCGGTACCACTGGACCAGGTACCTCATCCTCCGCGACCCCGACCTCTGGGTCCGCACCGTCGTCGCCTCGATGAAGCAGCTGGACTACCCGCTCGAGGGCAAGGGCAAGGACGCGATCATGCCCGTCCGCATCCACTCGGCCGGGGACTTCTACAGCCCGAAGTATGCCGAGGCCTGGATCAAGGTCGCCAACGAGATGTTCAAGTGGGACCCGCGCATCGTCATGTGGGCCCCGACGCGCAGCTGGGCCACGCCGAACTGGGCGGAGACCGACAAGGCGGGCCAGACCCACTGGAAGCGCCTCCTCGACCCGGACAACCTGCTCTCCGCCAGGCCCGGCTCGCCGCGCCTGAACTTCGTGGTGCGCGCCAGCTCCTACCACGTCGGCGACGAGGCTGCGGGCCGGCTGCACCCGACCAACTGCGTCGGCACCTCGAGCGTCTTCCGCGACGACAACGCCAGCTACAAGACCGGGGGACGGGAGAAGGACCCGCGCTTCGACATCGACTGCCCCGTCTACAACGTCGAGCGGGACGCCAAGACCTGCCAGTGGGCAATCGACCCCGTGACCAAGAAGATGGGGTGCCGCGCGTGCTGGCGCTACCTCGACAAGCGCGTCAACTTCACCACGCACTAGACCCCCGGAGCATCCCATGAAGCGCAAGAAGATGACCAAGGTCCGGCGGTCGTTCCGGGACATCGAGGAGGACGAGGACGACCTCGACGCGGTGGAGCCACCCGAACCGGAGGACGACAAGAAGCGTTTCCCCGGGGCGGGGCCCGAGGCGAGGCACACCACCAAGATCTGCACCGCGGTGCTGAACGGCCGCGAGGTGGCGATCCCCGGCGGGCTGAACGCCAAGCAGGCTTGGAAGTGGTGCGCCGACAACATGAAGGGGCGCCCGTACATCGCGCGCCTCTCGGCGCTCGACAAGGAAACCTGCACCAAGCCGAACGGCAAGCCGATGGCGCGCACAGCCTGCCGCAAGGCGATCCTCGCCGGCGAAGGGAGGACGGCGGTGGGGCTGCGCCTGAAGCTCGACTCGGTGGTGTCGAAGGGGCCCACGCTCGTCACGCGCACCGTGAAGGGGCGGGAGCTCATGCCCCAGACCGTGGGCAACGCGAAGAAGCCCTGCAGGCCCTCGAGCAGCGGCGAGATCCGGGACTGCCACTACGAGCTGGAGTTCTTCACCAAGGACCAGGCCGCGGCCAAGAAGCTCGCCGACGGGGCTGGCCCGTACATCCGGGTCTGCGGCGGCAAGGCGGGGCAGGACGGCAAGCTGTACCGCGTGAACAGCCCGGAGGAAGCCAAGCTGATCACCGACAACCACTGCTGCACGAAGAAGGGGGGCAAGGACTGCACGCCCCTGCCCCAGCCCGCTGGCTTCGGGCGCAGCCGGAACCGCTTCGGTCTGTACGGCTACAGGAAGGGCGGGAAGCGATGAAGTGGCCCTGCCGCAAGGGGCTCCGCAGGGGCCTGAAGCTGACGCCGTCCGACGTGGACCAGGCCCAGCTGCGGATGGGCATCCGGGTCGAGAAGGAGCACACCACCTCCCCGAGGATGGCGTGCCGCATCGCCTTGGACCACCTCGCGGAGCACAAGCGGTACTACACCCGGTTGAGGAAGGCGCGGCTGTAGCCGCTCGAAAGAGGAGCACATGAGGATCAAGGACTTCGGCGCAGCGAAACCCCCGGTCAGCGGCTCGACCGCCCCGGCGGCGGTCACCGCCTCCCGGACCGAACAGGCCGCGCGAGGCACCACCATCCCGAGGGTCTCCATCATCACCAGCGGGCGCACCGCGTCGCGTCCGACGGGGGAAGCCTACTGGGCGGCGTGCCCGTTCTCCAAGGCGGCTGCGATGCAGGCGAAGGTCGCCGAGAACGAGTGGTTCATCAACGAGCTGGTCGGGGCCAACAAGCAAGCCAACCCGCTGACCGCCATGTCCAAGGCGAGCACCTTCTTCGGGCAAGTCCACGGGCTGTTCGGGGCCCCGGTGGACCCGAACTGGGGCGACGCTCGGAGGGCGCTGATCGGCTATGTGGTCGGACGGCTCGGCGTCCTGCGGACTCTTCCGGCGGCGGCGTGCACGCTCGGGGAGCGGTACACGCTGGCGTCGGACGATCCGAACGCGACGCCGTTCCTCTGGACGTACCAGGGACCCAACAGGGACGGGCTCACCGGCGTGTTCCGGTCGGAGGCGGGGGAGCGCACCTGGCCTCTCACCACAAGCATGGTTCCGGCGGGGACGGCGGCGCTGCTCTTGGCGCTCTCGGGCGCAGGAAAGCGAGCTATCGCGATCTCGGAGGAGATCATCGGCGGCAACGCCTCCCTGCGGAGCGCCGCCGAGGCCGCGGTCGGGGCGGTGTTCCCCTGCAGCGACGAGGAGGGGCGCGCCGCCGCCGCCGAGGCCGAGGCAGCCGGCGAGGCAGATCGGCTCCGCAGGGAGCAGGCGGTGGCCGACCAGCTCGCGCGCAACGCAGCCGCCCAGGCCGCGCAGGATGCCTCGCGCGATGCCTACGTCGCGTCCCTGCAGGACTGGAAGGGGAAGCTGGATGCCTGGGAGGCCGGCGTGACGCTGCCTTCGAAGAGCCCCCTCGGGGCGGCGGCGGCGCTCGCGGCAGCGGGCTTCTTCGTCGGCGGGCCCATCGGGGCCGCGGCCGGGGGCGTGGTGGGCCTGCTGGCCGGCGGTGGGGGCGGCGGTTCGATGGCGGCGCCGCCCGTCCAGCCCGGCCGTCCCTCGTGGATGACGGAGGAGGAGGCCGCGGAGCTCATCGGCGCGGTGCTCTCCGGGTAGAACCCGGCGCTCACGCGCCCGGTGTTGCGAGCAGGACGCAGAAGAAGGCCCCCGGGATCGCTCCCAGGGGCCTTCGCTTTGCCACCACCCGCTCCGACTACTTGATGATGGAGTGGTTCGACGCGACGACGACGAACGCCGTGGTCGCGGCCGAGGCGGCGGCGATGTAGACGTTGGTCGAGGTGGCGGCCGAGGCCGCGACCAGGTAGATGGTGCCGGCCGGGCTGTTCACGATGGCGCTGATCTCGTCGGGGACGACGCCCAGCCCGTGGGGGATGGCGGTGCCGGCGAGGGCGATGGCGGAGGTGGTCTGGAAGCGGAGGGCCATGTGGTGTTCCTTTCGAGAACGAGGGTGCTGCGGAGGACTCCATTGGAGCACGGGGTTGCGCTCTTGGGGCTGTCGGTTGTACCTTCCGGTATCTTGCAGCAACGGAGAGCAACATGGCCCCCAAGAAGCTGCGCCCGGTGAACACCCGCCTGTTCGCGGAGGATGTCCGGGAGCTGCAGGCCCGACAGAAGAAGAACGGCATCGCCTGGCAGGTCCAGCTCCGCAGCTTGCTGCACGAGACCCTGACCGGCCCCCGGCCTCGGGTCTACAAGTTCCTCGTCACGCAGAAGACCCCCGTGCCTTGCGAGAACGGCGTGCTGGAGGCCAGCGGCTGCATGGCACTCTGCATCGCCACCAGCGAGGCTGAAGCTCGCGCGCTGCTGGAGCGGGACGCCGCCGACGAGGGTCTGGACGCGCGCTGGCTGCAGGTCGCCACGGTGCTGACGTTCTCCAGCGACAAGTCGAAACGTCTCTGCTGGGTCTCCCTCTAACCCCCCACCAGCTGTACCCGACCCGGAGCTCAAAATGCCCCCCTGCGTCGCCCTCTGCATGCCGTCCGCGAACAAGATCCACGCCGAGAACTTCAACTCCTACCGTTTCCTGCGCCGCGCCTTCGTGAAGTGGTACCACCTGGGCGTGGTCGGTTTTCCGGTCGAGATGGCCCGCAACCAGCTCACGCTGCAGGCCTTGCAGATCGTGGACTCGGAGGGCAAGCCCGAGGTGACCCACCTCCTCTGGATCGATGACGACATGGTCTACCCGCCCGACGCGCTTGAGAAGCTGCTGGCGCACGACCTGCCGTTCGTGGGCGGGCTCTGCCACGACCGTCGGCACCCGTTCAAGCCCGTGCTCGCGCGGACGCTCGACGGCGCGACCTGGGGTGTGGACGGGGACAGCTACGGCTGGCTCTACGACTACCCGAAGAAGCAGCTCGTCCCGGTGGACGCCACCGGCGGGGCCTTCCTGCTGGTCAGGAGGGAGGTGTTCGAGAAGATCCGCGACGACGAGTGCCGGGAGGGGCTGAAGGCTGGCCTCGCGCTCCGGGGAGAGACGCTCAACGACGAGCAGTTCGAGGCCCGGCTGCACGCCCAGAAGGCCACCTACGGCGGCTGGTGGGCGTCGGACGACCGGCGCGGCCTGTCGGAGGACATCGCGTTCTGCGCCCGCGCGCGCAAGGCCGGGTTCCCCATCAGCGTGGACACCTCCCTCGACATCGGCCACATGGGGGAGGTGGTCATCAACGAGGACTTCGCCCAGCGCAACCGGGTGTTCGAGCACAGCCAGTGGTCCCCGCCGCGCGAGGCCCTCAAGGAGATGCAGGTGAAGCTCGACAAGCCGGTGGCGACCATCGTCATCACGGCGTTCAACCCCGAGCCGAAGTTCCTCATCGCGGCGATCAACTCGGCCCTGGGCCAGACCGTGCCCTGCGAGGTGATCGTGGTGGACGACGGCTCCGAGAAGCCGGTGCAGAACATCCTCGACGCGGCGGGCCTGGACGTGACCGTCGTCCAGCACCTCACGAACCGGGGCATCGCGGCGGCGCTCAACAGCGGGATCGAGCGCATGACCACCGAGTGGTTCTGCTGGCTCCCGTGCGACGACCTGTTCGAGCCGGCCAAGGTCGAGTTCCAGCTGGCCGCGCTCCTGGCGTCGGATCGCAAGGTCGGCTACCACGGCTTCAACGGCAAGCTGGACAACCAGAACCGCATCGGCCACGTCAACATGCTGGTCTGGGCGTCGATGGAGGAGCAGCACAAGCTCCTCGTGACGGGCTGCGCCATCAACGGCACCACCGTGATGATCCACCGGAGCGTCTTCGACGCGGTGGGCCGGTTCGACACCAGCTACAAGTACGCCCAGGACTGGGAGATGTGGTGCCGCATCGACCGCGGCGGCTTCCTCTTCCACGGGATGCCGGACAAGCTGGCCTCCCGCCGGGAGTTCGGGAACCTGACCGCGCGCATCGCGGCCATGTCCCCGGAGAACCCGGAGCGCCAGCGCCGGGACATGGAGAACGCGCGGGTGAGTCGGATGTACAACACGAGGCTCTGCGCCTGCTGCGGAGAGGTGATCCCGTGAAAGGCGGCGTGTACACCGAGGAGCGGTACTACCCGCTGCAGGACCTCATCAGGCGCGTCCTCGACGCCTGCGCCGGGGCGCGCCGCATCCTCGACTGCGGCTCCGGGCTCGAGGCCCCGTACCAGTTCGGCCTCCAGAAGCGCGCCGAGCGCCTCGTGCTCCTCGACGCGCACGGCCCGTACCTGCAGGCCAACCAGACCCGTGGGCCCAACGTCGAGCGGTTCCAGGGCTTCCTGCCCGGGGCGCTCTCGGCGTTCCCTGACGAGACCTTCGACGCGGCGGTGTGCATCGACGTGCTGGAGCACCTCTCCGAGGCGAACGCCGGCGTCCTCGTCGCGGAGCTCAAGCGCGTGGCGCGGAAGGTGGTCCTGTTCACCCCCGACGGGGTCAACGAGCAGGACACCGACAACTACCTGATGGACGCGGACGGACTCCAGACCCACCGCTCGACGTGGTCGGTGGAGAAGCTGCAGGCCCTGGGCTTCCGCGCCCAGGTCATGCACCCGGACTTCCACGGCCCCGGCCTAGGCGCGTTGTGGGCGGTGGCACCATGAGCAAGGGCATGAAGGGGGCCTTCCTGTGAAGTGCTACGCCTGCCGCGGGGAAGGCGGTCGCTGGGTGTGGGCCTCCGAGTACGGCTATCAAAAGGTCTGGATCCGGTGCGCGGTCTGCGCTGGGAAAGGAAGGATCAAGTGAGCACCGGAGCCTACGCGGACGACAAGGCGCTGTACTGGCGCGAGCGGATGAACGACCTGCGCGCCGGGAAGCCCATCTACCCCGTCCACCTGCACCTCATCCCGAGCGACTTCTGCCAGCTCGGGTGCCCCGGCTGCGCGTACCGGATGGAGGGCTACAGCAGCAACCAGCTCTTCCGGGACCCGGTCGAGGGCAACAACCCCAAGAGGTTCCTGCCGTGGCACATCCTCCAGCGCGTGGTCGCGGACTGCGCGGTCATGGGCACCACAGGGCTGGAGATCACCGGCGGAGGCGAGCCGACGATGCACCCGCGCATCCTCGACCTGCTCAAGCTGGCCCAGGACGAGTACGGGCTCCGCACCGCGCTCATCACCAACGGGCTGACGCTCCACAAGAAGGACCTGCTCTACCGGGCGGCGAAGAGCGCCTGGGCGCGGATCTCCATCGACGCGGCGACCGCCGCCACCTACGACCGCGTGCGTCCCAACTTTCAGGGCAACCCCAGCAAGAACTTCGACAAGGTCCTCGCGAACCTGCGCTCGCTCCGGGAGATGCGCGACGCCATCAGCAGCCCGGCGGAGTGCGTCATCGGGGCCGGGTTCGTCGTCCAGCGCGAGAACTGGCGGGAGATCTACGAGGCGGTCCGGCTCTACCGGTTCTACGGGGCGGACAACGTCCGCATCTCGGGGCTGTTCACGCCGGCCGGGGACGCCTACTTCTCGGGCTGGAAGGACCAGGCCCTCGAGCAGGAGCGCAACGCGGTGGCCGACTTCACCCGCTCGGACTTCAGGGTTCACGGGCGGCTCGGCGAGAAGCTCGCCGACCTGCATGCGCCGCCGGACTACAAGGACTGCTGGTACCAGCGGTTCACCCTCTACCTCGGGGCCGACGGCAACCTCTACCGGTGCTGCGTCACCAGCTACAACCGGCTCGGGCTGCTGGGCAACGTGGTGGAGGCTGGGGGGCTCAAGGCGCTCCTCGACCGGCCCGAGGTGCAGGCCGCGCTCCGGGACTTCGACGCCCAGTCCTGCCCCCGGTGCCAGTTCAACGACCGGAACCGCGCCATCGCGGCGGCGCTGGCCGCCCCCGAGGCCCCGGCAGGCGACAAGCCGCTCCACGCGGAGTTCGTCTGATGCGCGCCCGCCTGAAGCAGGACGTCATGCTCTGGATGGGCCTGGACAAGCAGGGCAGGAGCATCAAGCGGTTAGCGCGAATGGGGGACCTGGTGAATTTCGAAGAGCGTGATGGCTGGATCGATCTGGAGGGCGACGGGTTCACGTTGTCCGCGAACCTGAAGGACGACTTCCTCGAACCGGTGGAGGGCTGATGTTCGCCATCGACTGGGACGAGGCGCACCGCACCCGAAGCCAAACCCTGCTGGGCTACACGACCGCGGATGACTACCACGCCCTGTTCAACCAGGTGGGGGACTTCACGCTGCAGGTCCAGCGCGCGCGGCAGGTGCTTGAGGTGGGGCCGGGCCTCGGGTCCTTCCTCGCGTCCCTGCAGCCCGAGCAGCGCCTGGCCTTGGAGATCTCCGAGGTGAACAAGGCGAAGCTCCGGGCCAGCAGGATCTGCCTCATGGGGGACTTCCCGGTCCCGGAGTACGCCGACGTGGCGGTCTGCCTCTCGGTCCTGCAGCACTGCGACGAGAGCCAGGCCCGGGTGATCTTCACGAAGGTGGCGGGCGCCCTGATGCGTTCGGTGGGCTGGGGGCCCTTCTACGCCAACGCCGTCGAGGAGCTGGAGGGGCTGAAGCTGGCGCCCAGCGAGATCAGCCGAGGCTGGAGCCTCCTCGAGCTGCGCCGGCTGGCGGCGTGGAGCCGTCTGGAGCTCGCCGAGCACAAGACCCTGCCTGTGCCGAACCAGCCCCTGCTGCACCACCTGATGCGTTTCGAGGTCATCCGATGAGCAAGAAGCCCAGCTGCTGTGTCTGCCACGCCGTCGCCGGGGACCTCCGGGAGGACCGCACCTCCGAGACCCGGGGGCCCGCCGGCCGCCGGGTGGTCCTCATCATCCGCCGGGGGGGCGCGGACTACTGCATCCACCACCTGCCCGTCAGCATGGCCGAGCGGGCCAAGCCGGTGTAGACTGGTCTGGAACCCACGAGGGTAGGTTGGGAGCAAGGCACATGGCGAAGAGCGGCAAGAGGAAGAGCTGTCCGGTCAGCAAGGTGAAGGCCAGCTTCAAGTTGGCGGACAAGACCTACGAGGTCTGCGCCCACGGGAAGCGTCCGGTCGTCATGGTGCTGACGGACGCCACGCTGAAGCGGCGCACCGCGGGCCAGCGCCAGGCGGCGATCCGCAGCGCGAAGCGAGCGGCCGAGGCGGCCGGCGAGGTGATCTCGGAGTGGAGCCTGAAGAAGCGGCTCGGCTTCGGGAAGTACCGCAAGGCGCGCAAGGGCCGCCGGAAGGCGAGGCGCTAGGTGAACATCGGCACGGCGTCGAAGCGTTGCAAGGGGCTCGGCAAGCGGGACCGTAAGGTCTGCATGAAGAAGGCGATGACGAAGGGGCTCAAGCCCAAGCACCGGAAGAGCGGCAAGCGGTCGAAGAGGCGCAGCAGCAAGGGCGGGAGCTCGATGCTCCCGCTGCTGATCATCGCGGGCGCGGCTGGCATCGCGCTGTACTCCACGAAGGCGTAGGAACGTCGGGCTCGCGCTTCGCGCATCAGGGGTTGCACCCTACAGGAGCACCGACTAGAAGGGCCCCGTCGCCGGGGCCCTTCGCTTTTCTACGGGGTGATCCAGGGGGAGCCGCCCCGCTGCAGGATGCGGTATCTGGGCACCCGGTACCCACGCAGGATCTTCTCCCACAGCAGCCACACGTCCTCGGCCTCGGGGCCCTCGCGTTCCGGGGCCGACACGATCTGGCCGATCAGCGGCGCGCTGCCGTCTGAGCCGTTCCAGGTGTTCACGGTGCCCACTAGGTACTGGCGCGGCGCGCCGAGCAGACCCGAGGTCCAGGTGTGCGTGACGCGCCCGCGGGCGTTCACCTCCAGCCCGCCGGGAGGCGCGCCGAGGCGGATGATGACCTCCCGCTCTCCGGGCCCGGGACGGTGCTGCTCTCCCTGCTCGACCCGGACGGTCAGGGCGTCCTGGTCGCGGCCACTGGCCTCCGCCCAGATATACTTGAACCGGCTGTGGATGAAGGGCAGGACCGGGGGCTTGCTGGCGGAGGCGAAGACCGGGTCGCCGCCGGCGGGGGTCGAGCCGTCCGCCTCGACGGGCTGGCGGTCGGAGGTCATGGCGCGCTCGAGGTACTCGTCCTCGAGCACCTCCCGGGCCTCCTGCAGCCGGTCGAGCTCCTTCTGGCTCGCGTCCATGCCCATCTCCAGCGCGAGCTTGTAGAAGTCCTCCCACGCCTCCCACGCGATGCGCTTCCACGCCCAGGTCGTGGCGGCGGCCCGCATCTCGGCGCTCTCCTTCTTGCTGGAGCGGTCGTGCTTCTTCTCCACCCGGCGGGCCTGCGCCTTCTCGACCGCGGCGGCGGCCATCCCGTCGTTCACCACCTTGGCGGCGTGCGCCAGCAGGCCCAGCGCGGAGTCGAGGAAGAGGGTCGAGGACAGGTTGGACCAGCTGCCCCCGCGCGTGTTCAGGACCTGCTTGTTCAGGACCTGGGCTTGGAAGTGGAACCGGTACTTGCGCTCCTCGCCCGCCTTGTCCAGCGCGGTCCAGAGGAAGTTGCCGTACCGGTCGGGGGTCTTGTCCGGGCTGTTGCGGAGCCAGGCCTTGAGGGTGGCCTCGGCCTCGGAGCCGGTCTTCGGGATGCTGCGGTTCAGGAGCTGCTGGGCGAGTTCGGGGGTCATCTAGTTCCTCGTCATCCGGCTGGCGAGCGCCTTGTCCAGCTCGGTGGACTTGCCTTCGTCGCGCGACTCCTTGACCGCAGCCCAGGTGGAGATCAGCAGCACGGCGCTGGGAGGGCCTTGGTAGAGCGGGGAGGTGGTGATGCACGCCGAGGCGAAGAACAGGCACGCCGCGGCCTCCTCGGGGGTCACGCACCCGCCCTGCAGGGCCTCGGCGACGGCGGCGTGGATCTTCTCGGACAGGTCGATCTGGTTCATGGCGCCTCTGAAGGTACCACGGGATGGAACGAGCTGCGCCCCAGCTCGTCCACCTCGAGCAGCAGGGGCTCGCCGCGGGGCGGGAACACCACGAGCCGCAGGGGCCAGGTGCCATCGAGCAGCGTCGCCCGGTGCTGCCCGAAGCGGTCGTAGACCAGCACCTCTCCTCGGGCCGGGAGCGCGGTCAGGACCCCGCCCTCCGACCTCCAGACCGCCCCGAGGGACACGCCGGCGTCGGGGGGCGGGCGTCCGGACGGCTTCTGCCGGGTGGCCTCGTGGGTCAGCCAGAGCAGCGCGAGCAGGGCTCCGACGATGAGGCAGGTGTCGACCACGGCGACGTAGCGTCGGGGGTTGCTCACTGGAGGTCTCCCTCGGGGGACAGCTGGTCGAACTGCACGGCGACGGTCCAGGCCCAGTCGATGGAGAGCGCCTCGGTCTTGCTGTGCATCACGGTACCCTCACGGTAGGGACTGCGCTTCGGGACCATTGCTCGCCATAGGAGGTTGTTGTCGTCGGCCTCGACGCACCAGAACCTCCAGCCCATCGACTCCAGAAGGAGCCGTCTGGCGGTGATCTTCTCGTCGGTCATGGGTCCTCGTCGGGGTCTAGGATGCCCATGTCGCGCCACAGGCGGTTCCGGTAGCAGAGCGGGCACTTCCACCCGACCGCGCCGTGTCCGCACTCGCACATCGAGCACAGACCGTTCTCATGAACCGGGCGCGCGAGGCTCGACGGCTCCTGACAGTTGCGGCACTTCCGGGCCTCCTCGGTCATCGCTCCTCCGAGGTCCCGCGCTTGAAGGTGCCGGGCTGGAACTCGATCTCGCTCTCCCGCTCCAGCCGCTGTAGATGGGTCATGCCCTCCTCGCATTCGAAGTGCATCAGGACCGGGCCCAGATCCCCACCGTCCTTCCAGAGCCACCGGGCGTAGCGTTCGCCGACGAGGATCTTCTCGTCGCACCAGGAGCAGCGGTGCTCCTTCTTGGCCCGGCGGTGCTGGTAGCCGATGGAGCTCATCGGCGCAACCTCGCGGCCACCTTCTCGGCGTAGGCCTTGGCGGCGTCCTGGTCGCCGTCCACCTCTTCGACCGCCTCCCAGAAGCCGCTGCGCCCGATGTCCGCCTCGATGATCTTGGCGAACCGGAGCCGCAGGATCTGCTTCAGCAGGCGCTTCCTGTCGACCTTGCGGCCGGTCCTCGGGTCCATGTCCCCTCCGTTCACGAGGCACTCATCGCACTCGATGGCGTGCTTGTAGCGGCAGTCGTACTCGTGCATGTCGGGGGTGTGGATCTCGTAGCCCAGGCACGAGATGGGCGACGGGCGCTTGCGCTTCTCCTCCACCACCTTGGAGAACACGGACTCAAGAACCTCGCGCATCACCCACCGCCCTTCTTGCACTTGTGCCGTGCGGACCACATGTCGGCGCACACCTCGAAGTAGTAGTCGCGGCTGCGCGCACCGCACTTGCTGCACTCGGAGCCGAACGACGACGTGCCGCCAGCCCGCCAGACCAGCCATGCGAGCCAGATGCGCGCCTTGACGATCTTCCAGACCCTCTTCATCACCCACCGCCCTTCGTCGCGGCGAGGGCGGCGCGGGCTGCGGAGCACAGGTTGCAGCAGCAGCCGCCGTTTGCGTAGGGTTCCAGCGCCGCGCGCAGCCGCTCGACCTCCCCACCGCAGACGCAGGAAACCGTGCGCCCCTGGAGCGCAGCGCGCAGTTCTTCGACCTCTTGCTTCAGCCTGTCGTGGGCGTTCCGGTTCAGGATGTTTGCGCCCTCCTGGCACTCGGGGCACAGCCGGTAGCCGAGAAGTGCTGCTCCGCCACAGCCTCCGAGGCAGCGTCCGAGATTACGGTTCACGGCGTTCATGGGTGCCACCGTCAGCTTCTTCCGCTTCATGCCTTGCCTCATTTCTTCTGGTGCTCTAGGTCCAAGGCCAACTGGGCCGTGTAGACCATCGCGATGGCGGTCGAGAGGATGATCGCGAGGGCGTAGCCGGCGTTCACCGGGTCCGTGAGGGCGGTGAATCCCGCCCCGATGAACACGCCCACCTGCATGATCGCCACTGTGCCCAGATCATCGTATTCACGCGCCGCCTTCGGGGTCATGCGGTTCACGGCGTCACGTCCTTCCTCTGGGCGTCGGACAGGCAGGAGATGCCGGACCCGGAGCTGTTGGAGAGGATCCAGCAGGTCACCTTCTGGTCCTCGACGCGCATCTCCCCGACCCAAGTGGAGAAGGTCTTCTCGAACACGCGGTAGGTGGCGGGGGACGGGACCGGCGGCGGGGCCTCGGGCGTGCAGGCCGGCTTGTCCGCGGTGCAGCCGGACAGGAGCAGGCCCGCCGTGGCGAGCATCAGCAGGAACGGGGCGAGGCAGACGAGCAGGGTCTTCATGGCGTGGCCTCGAACCCCTCGAACACGATGGGGCACTTGGGCTGGAGCAGCTTGAGGATCATCCCGGCCAGCTCGCGCATCTGCGGGTGGGCCTTGGGGCTCAGGCGCAGCTGGAAGAAGTGCCGCCAGGCCTGCAGCGTCCCGGCGATCTGGATCTCGGTCTTCGTGCAGAGCGGCAGGACCGAGCGGGCGATCTGGGGGCTGACGGTGCTCACGAGGTCGAGGTAGCGGCGCTCGGCGCTGTTCATCGCCGTGACCCAGGTGTCCCGGTCGCCTCCCTTCAGGCCCGGCGGCTCGATGAACGTCACCTCGGCCCCGAACTTGTCCTTGGCGTAGTTGCAGTACCGGGTGCTCTCCTGGCAGTAGCTCATGCCGATGCGGTGGCGCACGATCTCGTTGCCCACCCCGCGGTCGGTGACGACGTGGACCACCGCCGAGCCCTGCTCAAACGGCCCGGTGTGGCCCTCGCGCAGGCGAGCGCGCAGGAACGTGGCCCGGTCCTCGACCGTGGCGCCGGGCAGGGACTTGTAGCAGAGCCGGGCGGCGTGCTCGATGAGCGCCTCGGCGTCGGGGGTGATGGACAGGAGCACGACGGACTGGGGGACGATCTTCACGGCGTCACCTCCGAGGCCTTCTGCTTCTTGTCGAGCAGGCGCTGCTTGATGTCGAGCAGGTGCTGCCTGATGGCTTCGGGGTCGCACTGCGAACATACGTCTTCTGGGTAGTGGCCGTGCCAGGCCCTGAAACCCTTCCGAGCGATGGCGCTCAGGTTTTGGAGGGAGTAGTCAATGCTGAACGCCGTGATCAAGGGGATCATACGCTCGTGAAGCGCAAACAGGTTGTCGAGCCCGCTGACGACGACGGGGATGCTGGAACCGGAGTCCTGGAGATCCACAATGAACTCGGTGGGGTAATCCGCCTTCCGATACACCGTGAGGGTCTCGCTGTCCGGGACACCGTAACGAGAGAAGACCCCGTGGTATTCGATGTAGCCGCCCTCTTTCAGCTCGTCGTCGAAATTAGCGCCGTCTCGCGTGTACAGCGGGTCCTCGATCTGTGTGAACCCATCCTTCTGCGTGAAACGCAACGCAAGGGCCTTGCTCTCGCTCATGGACTACTCCGGGGTGCTGCGGGTGGAAACAAGCAACAGAAGGAGATCAGGGCGTCACCCCCTTGATCCCGTGGACCTTGCCGAAGAAGGTCACGCACTCCTCGGAGAGCATCACCCGGGGCATGTTCTCGCTCTGGAGGTGCCCCTGGCAGGCCCGGAGGACCTTCAGCGCCACCTCCCGGCGGTTGCTGCGCCCCACCGCCATCTCCAGCGCCGTGCGGGCCGCGAACGCGGGCATCCCGCGCTGGAGGTTCTCGCCGTGGAGGACCTGCTCAGCGAACGCCTCGACCATCCCCGGCGCCGTGCGGTACGCGAACGCCAGCGAGCCGCGGACCGGCGCCGTGCCGTAGATCTTCTTGTTCTGCAGGGTGAGCGCCCAGTCGAGCCCGTCGCGGTAGGTCGCGATCAGGTCCTCGGACTCATCGAAGCTCGGGGCGTGGCGGAGGTCCGGGTAGACCAGAAGCCTGATGATGAGCGCCGCCTCCAGCCTCTTCTTCGACTGGGTGTCGCCGGTGAGGATCTGCCTGTTCTGCCACACCGCCCGGGGGCGGATCTTGCTGTCGATCACGCGCATCGCCTCGGCCTCCTGCCCGAAGGTGACGTTGATGTCCACGGTCACGCCCGAGTTGAAGATCGCCCAGAGCCGGTGCTGGCCGTCCTGGTTCGAGCCGTCCTTGCTGAAGGCGATTCCCTGGTGCGTGAAGTGGTACTCCCCGCGCCTGAAGGCGCTGGCGAGCTCCTCGACGTGCCGCTGGGCCACCGGGCGCTGCGCCCGCACGCGGGCCTCCAGCCACCGAGCCGCGTCGGCGGGGGTGACGCGGACGAGGACCGTGAACATCCGCTCCGAGCCGACGTTGAACAGCGCCGTCTCGTGCTCGGGCGTGAGGCTGATGGGCGTGCCGGCCTTGAGCGCCTGCATCACCCAGGTCGGCAGCGCGACGCTCGCAGCCTCGACAGGGGCCGCGACCGGGAGCGGGACCTCGACCTGCGGCGCGGCGTGCATGACCTGCTCGAACCCGTAGCGGAGCAGGTCGGCGCGGAAGTGCGCGGCCTGCCGCGTCGTGCTGACGTAGGGGATGCCCAGCTTCTTCGCCTGCGGACCGAGGGACTGGCCCAGGGCGGTGGCCTGCCCGTGCATGTCCTTGAAGAGGATCACCAGCTCGGCCCCGGCAGGGATGGCCCGCGAGGCCTGCGTCCGGTGGTCCATGTCCCAGTGCTCGAGGATCTCGACGCCGTGCATGGCGAGCTTGGGCTTGATGGTGTCGAGGATGAAGCGTGTGCGACCACCGACGACGAGAGCCTTCTTCATCACGATCTCCTTGGGTGCGGGTTTCGGTTCCGGCTTGGGTGCGGGTTTCGGTTCCGGCTTGGGTGCGGGGGGTGCCGTGGGCGCCGTTACGAGCAGGATGGGAGCGTCCACGGTTCGACGAAAGGGATGCGTATCGGCGCCACCCCCGGGGCGGTGAACTCGTGCAGGTGGTGGATCATCTCGGCTAGGTGCTCCACGTTGGGGTGCCACTGCAGGAACTCCAGTTCCCGCTGTGAGAAGCCAGTCAGGTTCATCTCGGCGAGTACCGCCTTCACGTCTACGTCGGCGTCCGCCACCTGAATTGCCGCTTCCGCCAGATGAGCCAGCCTGCGGAAGCGACTAGCCACGATCTTCTCTGGCGTCTGTCCAGACTCCAGATCCCCGAGGGCGCGCGCCGCCGCCAATTCCTTGTTGGCCTGTGTGAGGCGCTTCTTCATGATCCGGGTGATGCGGACACCCGCCTCCGCGTAGTGCTGGGGGCGGGCCAGCACATCAGCTAACAGCTTGATATCCGACTCGGTGTCCACCGTGACCTTGGTGTCCGCAGGCAGGCGCAGCAAACCCTCCTCCGGGGCGGTCTCATACTCGAAAACGCCGAAGTTGAGCGCGTAGGTGTGGAACAGCACGAGGCGTCCAGCGTACCGATAACGCATGCCTGGCTGGCAGTCGCGTACCTGAACCTCGGTGCCCATCCAGGCTTTCAGGGAGGTCATCTCGTTTTGGACGAGTTGCAGCGCGTTTTTATCCGGTGCGGGTGCTGCAGCCTGCATAGCTGCGAGCTCTTTGAGACCCATCTAGTCCTCCGGGGTGCTGCGGGTGGAAACGAACAGCAGGCGCTGGCCCAACCAGCGCATACAAGGGATCGCCATCGAGTTCCCGAGCGCCTTGTAGCGGACGCTGTCGGACGCCGGCTTGCCGTTGAAGGGGACCAAGGTCCACAGGTCCGGGAAGCCCTGCAGGCGCTCGCACTCCATCGGCGTCAGGCGGCGCACGACGAGGTTCTCCCCGAGGACCGCCGCGGTCACGCGCGAGGCGTTCTCCTGCGCGAGGGAGTGGCAGGGATCACCGGGTTCCGGGCGTGAGCGGTTCTCGGGGTGCGTGACCTGGGCCTGGTCGAAGCAGAGCACGGCCGGGTAACCCTGGCCGGGCTGCCCGCCGGCGCACCCGAGCGCCCCGTTCACGTCGGAGAGGTAGGCGTCCCCGTTGCCCTTCGCGGTGATCGCCTGCACGGCGATGTGCTCGTCGGTCTGGTAGCCCATCGAGAGCGGCTGGCTCCCGCCCCGGCTCGACCGCGCCATCAGGGGAGGGATGACCCGGTGGTTTGCCTGCCCCACCAGTGCCCCGTTGTTGTCGAGGTCGGTGGTGCGGAAGCCGCCAGTCTGGCTGGAACCGCCGAGGGTCCCGGCGACCTGCGGAACGTGCTGCACCACCGCCGTGATCCGGTCCGTCTTCTCGCTCATGTTCGTCGCCGACAGGCCCATCGCCACCTCGGCCGGCGTGGCCTGCAGGTCCGCGCCCTGCCCGCTCTCGGGCGTGATGTTGAAGGCCGAGGCGAGCACCAGCGTGTCCTGGTCCCCCCGGTCCGCGTCGGCGCTCAAGCTCGGCGCGATGGGCGACGGGGCCCCGTCCTTGCCCCGGGTGTAGTGGCTGCTCTTGAAGGCCGCAGGCGCGACCACCAGCAGCCCGCTGTCGGCGTCCTGCGAGGTCGCCGAGCCCGCCGCCTTGTGGTTGCAGTTCAGCGTCCCGGCTACGTCGCCGCCAGCAGCGCCCGCCTCAGCAGCTCGGGCAGCTTTTTTCCCCGCCTTTCGGCGCGGCGGAGGATCCCGAGGCAGGCACGCTGCGTCAAGAAGTACTTCCGCAGGTGCTCGCCATTCGCCTCCAGCACGCGCGACAAGGAAGACCCGCCGGCGGCGCTGGGGCACGGGGCCGATTCCTCGCTCGGCCACATGCACGGGACAGCCTCCGACGTACTGAGCGTCAAGCACGCGCCACGCAACTCCCCATCGCCCCCGACCACCCGCAGCAACTCCGCTGTTCTGCCAACCGTGAGCTGGAACGGGAAACTGCACTCCGCAAAAGCGCGCAAGGACGGCAGCAAAGTCACGCCCACCGTTGGAGGAGAACGCGCCGGGGACGTTCTCCCAGAGGACCCACTCCGCGCCGACCTCTTCGGCGATGCGGACCTGCTGGTAGAAGAGGCTGCTTCGGGTTCCGCTGCCATGTTCCAGTCCTTTCTGGTTGCCCGCGACCGACAAGTCCTGGCACGGCGAGCCGCCGACCACGAGGTCGATCTTGCCGTACTGCTGGACGAGCGCGTGCCCGTCGATCTTGGTCACGTCGCCAAAGTTGGGCACGCCGGGGAACCGGTGCGCCAGCAGCGCCGAGGGGAAGTCCTCGATTTCCGCGAACGCGACCGGGTCCAGGCCCGTACCGTGCCAAGCCACGGTCGCCGCTTCGATGCCGCTGAACAAGCTCAGGTACCGCACTCGACCTCCCAGGTCACGAACACAAACGTGTATACCCTATCGCCCGGTGCGGGCGCAACCCCTACTCCTCCTTCGGGTTGAGCATCTCGACCGCCTCCCGGGCCCGTGCGAGCCCCGAGCGGTCGTACAGGGTGGTGGTCATGGGGTCATCGTGCCCGGCCAGGCGCTGGACCGTCCGCAGGTCCACGCCTTTGCCCAGCAGGTTGGTGATGAACGTCCGCCGCAGGTCGTGGGCTGAGAAGTCCGTCACCCCAGCCTTCTCGGCGATCTCCTGCAGGCACAGGACGACCGCGGACACGCTCAGGGGCGTCTCGGTGATGTGGCCGCCGCGGTGCGTGGTCACCAGCACGGGGCCGGGGCCGGTCCCTCGGCGCTCGAGCCACGGGACCAGCCGCTCCCGGGCCACCCGCGCCAGCGGCACCTCGCGCTCCTTGTTGCCCTTGCCGATGACCGTCAGCGTGTCGTCACGCAGGTGTTCACGCTCGACGCTGACGATCTCGGCGCGCCGCAGGCCGCAGTAGGCGCCCAGCGCCAGCGTCGCCCGGTGCCGGTCGCGGAGCAGCGGCCCCCACCCCCCGCACGCGGCGAACATCCGGTCGAGCTCCGCGCCGGTGAGCGCCCGGCCGGCGGTGAGCCTCGAGCCCTTCACCGGGGCGAGGTCGGCCGCCCGCAGGTACGCCTCGTGGGACATCGCCCCGGCCCGCCAGGCCTCGCGCAGGAGCCCCTTGAGGGCCGACAGGTGCCGGCGGGCGCTGGCGGGGGCGTACTTCTCGGCGAGCTTGGTGCGGATCGCCTGCGCGTGCTCGGGCTGGATCTCCGCCCAAGGCATCTCCTCGGGCCGCGCGTCGGGTCCGTAGAGCTGGCAGATGGCGCGGAGGCTGGCGAGCATGGACTTGCGGCTCTCGGCGCTCTGGTACCTGGCGAGGAAGCCCGCCAGGAGCTGGGCGCTGCGGACCCGGACCTCGGGGGTGATGCTGGTGGTGGTGCTGGGTGGGATGATGATCTCGTCGGACATCGGTGCGGCCTGCCTCTCCTTTGCTCCTTGGGGTTGGACTACCCGTCGTCGGTCAGGGCGCGCACCTCCTCGTCGGTCAGCTTCCGCAGGCCCACCGTGCAGCTCTCGATCTTCGTGGTCTGGTTGGCGTGGCTGTACTTGGTGATGTTGGGGGTCACGCTCGTGATGATGTGGGGGTCGGCGAGGTGGCCCATCTCTTTCACCATCCAGACCAGGTCTCCGACGCGGTTCATGTTGCGCTCCTGGTGATGGGTTGTTGGTCAGCTTCCGGCAGGCGCTCCAGCTCCAACTTGTCCATCTCGATGACCTGGCCCACCTCACCGGTGACGGTGCCCTCGATAGCCCCGGCCGGCAGGATGAAGAACGGTGCGCTCTCGGCGCCGCAGTTTTCGCAGACCAGCGTGTAGCGGTGCCCGGGCCGCCCGCTCACAGGGGGGCAGCTCGTTGAGGAGTTCGTGGCCGCGAGCAAGAGCCGGGGCCGGCTCATCCGAGAAGAGCTGATGTCCATCCGCTCCAGCCTGTCGACCATCGAGAACATGCCGCTGTGGCAGCAGGGGCAGGTGCAGGACTCGGTTCGGGCGCGCATCACGGTGCCAAGCCCAGCGCGTGCTTGATGCTCGCCACGTTGTACCGGCAGGTCAGGTCGTGCCCTGGGGTTGCGTGTGCCAGCAGCTCTTCCGCGCAGGGGCGGCACACCGTCGAGGTGTACCAGCGCCCCGGACGCAAGTAGGTGCCACCACCGTAGCGGCGCACGGTCAGCTTGTTGTCCATCACCAAGATCGTCTTCGTGCAGTGAGTGCAGCGCATCAGATGCCCCCGCCCAGGTCCAGGTCCTTGGTCATCTTCGTCCACCTGAAGATGGGGAACCGGATGTTGTCCTTGTCCTGCGGCCAGTCGCCGTAGAGCCCGATGATCAGTTCGACGTGCTTCGTGCACTCCTTCGTGCAGGCGTGCATCTCGTCGCCCGGGATGTTGGTTCGCAGCCGGTAGAAGCCCGACGCCTCCATAGGCTGGTCAGGAAAGTCCTGGAGCCAGGTGACGGGGCAGCTGTTGCACTTGATGCCCTTCCGGATCCAGCGACCCAGCAGAGGCCAGTTCGCATCCCCAAGAGCACGCTCGACGAAGCTCATCGGATCCTCCGCCGCTTCGGGGCGGCTCCCGGGTGGCGCTTCCGGGGCTTGCCGAACTTCTGGCACCCGGCCTTCTTGCGGAACACCTGGACCTTCCGCCGCTGGTAGAGGACACCGGCGGCGTGCCCCTTCCGGTGCCCGGCGGCGTAGGCGCGCTTCGCGGCCCACATCACAAGGTCAGGCTCCTTCGATGCGCGCAGGTAGCGCGTGAGCGCCCGACCGCATCCTCGGCACAAGCCCCGCAGCAGGACCGCGGGGTGGTTGTAGTCCACGGGGGCGGACACAGCCTCGGCCTCGTGGCAGACGATGCACTCGCGCATCACAGCCCCCCGGGCACGCTCAGGAGCGCACGCAGGACCGCCTCGGCCTTGGCCTTCGCGGCCTCGACGGTGGGGGCGTAGCCGGTCATGGCGTCGACGTTGGCGAAGCCCTCACGTACCACGAACCAGAACCAGCCCTCCGACCACGCAGCGAAGATGTCCACATTCAGGGTCCACTCGGGCGTCGGCCGTGCCACGGTCCGCTTCTCCGAGGGTTCCCACTTCGCCTCGACGCAGGGTCCATCGTGCCCGTCGGGGAGCAGGCAGCCGAGCGGGTGCTTGGCCGCCGAGGCGGAGAGCAGGGCCAGCGTCTTCCGGGCCTCCACCCGATCGCTCTCCTTCTCTCGCTCGGAGAGGTCGGCGTACTTAGTCCATTTGATCGCGTCGGGGGGGATTACTATCTCATACACCCGGCCCTGCGGCTCGGCAGCCAACAAGCGGCACTTGCACTTACTGAACAAGTGCTCCATCCAGCCCGCCCAGCGCGCGTGTTCCTGGGCGGCCAGCTTCTCCAGCAGGTGGGGGTCGTTCAAGTTCACGGCAGGACCTCGTGTTCGGTGATGGTGTAGTGGTTGACCAGCGACGGGCCAGCGTTGATCTGGAACGAGACGTTGAGGGTCCAGCAGACCCCGTGCCCGTGGTGCTGGGTCCAGAGCGCCTTCTCGGACAAGCCATCACGGCGCTCCACGAACGACTTCGCAGCCTCCAGCGTTGAGCACACCGCGATGACCTCGTCCTCGTCGGTGGGCATCCCGTGGAGCGAGTGCTGGACGGGGTAGACCTTCATGGGGGCCTTCTCGAAGCTCGTGCAGAGAGTCGGCGATCCGGGGCAAGCCTTGGTGCTGAACTTCTTGCAGCGTGAGCACTCGTGTGTGTCATTCACGGCTTCTTCTCCCTCTTCTCCTTCTTGTAGTAGCGCAGCACCGACGCCATCCGGCGCGCGACGATGTCGGTCCACTTCTTCTCGATCTCCTCGCGGATGTCGTCGTCAACCTGCTCCCACTCGTTGCCCAGCCCCTTCCGGTCCGCGAGGTCTCGGATGATGGCTTGGACCGCGAGAGCGGCCGGGGGGATGAGGCTCATGACGGCGTCCCCTTTCTCCAGCGGCGGACCAGCGTACTTGCGGGTCTTCACAGGTCCTCCAGGAGGTGCTTGAAGGGGCTCAACACCTCGCGGAACCCGGCGATCTTCTTTTCGAGCTTCTCCTGCGCGCGCAGGCTGGCCTCCAGCTTCTTCAGGGTCTGGTCGCGGGCCTCGTCCGCCGCCTGCTTCGGGCACGAGGCGCAGAGCGCCGAGGCGGTCATCAGCTCCGCCTCCAGCTCCTTCCGCACCTCTTTGAAGGCGTTGCGCCGGGCCGCCTCGGCCTGCTGCGCTTCGGAGGCGAAGGCCGCGGCCGCGCGCTGGTTCTCGTCCGCCCGCTTCACCGCGGCGTCGCGCTTCTCGCGCAGGTCGAGGATCTCGCGCTCCATGCGGAAGCACTCGTGGACGAGGGTCTCGATGCGGCCCTTGAGCGACCCCTTCTCGTCGTAGGGCTTGCCGTCGCCCTTGACGAAGCGGTTGAGCTGGACGTGGCAGTCCCGCTCGTAGTCGCGGCGCTCCTGCACCTCGGCGACGAAGGCCGCGGGCGCCTGCCGCGACGCCGCCACGAAGCGGGCGGCCTCGGCGTTCCTGTCGCGCGCGAGCCTCGTCTCGCGCAGCTCCTCGTCGGTCCGCTCCTGGTTGCGATGAGCCGCCCAGAGTTTCTCCTCGGCCTTTTCGAGCCGGACCCGCAGCTCCCTCTTGGTCTCGATGTGCGCCAGCATTTCGGCGCTGTGGGCTTGGTGCAGCTCGGCGATGGCCTCGCGGTTGGCCTCCTGCATGAGCGCGACGAGATCACGCTCCGTGGTCTGGTTCCACCTCGGGGGGAGCCCGGCCTGTACCATCAGCATGCGGATCCGTTCGGTGTAGTTCATCCCTTCCTCCCAGCGTGCATGAACCAGTTGAACTGCTTCTTCGGTTCGGTCGGCTTCAGGCCCATCGAGTCCCCCCGGGCCTTCAGCAGCTTCTCCTGCAGGGCCTTCTTCTCCTCCTCGGTGAACACCTTGACCGGGGGCGGCGCGGGCTTGGGGCGCTTCAAGGCTCCTCCAGGATCGTTCTCGGGTTGATGCGCGCCAGGATAGGCTTCGCCTGACGCTGGGCGTACTTCACGCAGTGGTAGGTGCCTCCCCGGTAGAAGCCGTTCCAGCAGGCGATGAGCCCGTCGGAGTTGTCTACCATCCACCGGTTCCGCGCGTGCATGACCGAGGGGGTGTAGAGCTCCGCGAGGACTTCCACCCGCTCCGCCCGGTCCCGCAGGGTGCGCCACCGCTCCTGGGCCTGTGCGGGCCAGATGCCTGCCTGCGTGGCGCAGGGGATCGCGGCGATGAAGGGGATCCCCAGCTCGATGCAGGCCTCGGCCAGCATCATGTCGAAGCCCAACGCCATCCCGCTGATGACCTTGTCCGGCTTGAGCGTCTTCAGGTGGCCCAGGGTCGCGGCGTAGATCCGCGCCGCGAGGTTGTTGGGTGCGTACCCGCCCAGGTGCTCGGGGCGGTGCCCGGTTCCGGCGAGGATCATTTGGGTTCCTCCTCCTCCTCGTTCGGCCCGTTCATCAACTGCGCCGTCGCCCGTGCTACCTCCTCATCCTTGCACCGAACCTTGAAGCTGGTGCCGGGGATCACCACGCACCACTCGAATCCCGTCCCATCTCTCTTCGGCATCAACTTCGCCTCGTAGCTCATCAGCAGGCCCTCCCCAGCGTTCGCAGAGCGAACATCACCGCCGCGGCCTGAGCCTTGGCGTCGTCCAGGGCGCTGTGCTTCGTGCCCTTGTTGAACCCCTTCGGGTCCAGCCCGCCCACGAGCCAGAACAGGGTCCGGGTGTCCCGGATGGCGTGGTAGTGCCACGGGATGGAGGCGCGCTTTCCGGCGAAGAGGCGGAGGTACAGGCGCTCGAGGATGGGGATGTCGAAGCTCGCCCCGTGGGCCCAGATCATCACGTCCTCGCCGAGCGGGGCGGCGATGCCGGTTGCGAGGCCGGCCGGGTCCCGGCCCTGCAGGAAGAAGGTCAGGTCCGAGAGCGCGTGGAACAGCGGCACCGCGTGCTCCTGGGCCACGAGGAACGCCGCCAGCGCCTCGGACTGGCCCAGCCACCAGAGCAACGTGCCCGGGTCCAGACGCCCGTGGTCGAGCGCGCTCGCGAGGCCGACGGTGCGGCTGAACTCCCGGGTCACACGGCCCGCCGCCGGGGCGAACTCCACGGCACCGATCTGGAGCACGGGCGCGTCCACGTCGAGGCTCAGGGTCTCCAGATCGATCATGTAGTGCTTGGTCATGATGCCTCCCGCATGATGAACATCGCGTCCTCGAGGTTCGCGACGGACGTGAAGAGCCGGGTGAAGATGTTGTAGGCGCACTTCTCCACGTCGATGACCATCACCGGGATGTTCAGCGCCAGCGCGGCGCCGGCCTCGATGAGCGCCCCCTTGAGCTCCGGGTGCCCGAAGAGCAGGACGAAGTCGGCCTGACGCACGCCGCGCAGGTCGGCCTGGGCGCACCCGGTGAGGTACTCGGGCAGCTCGCTCTCCGTGCACGACTCCTCGTCCTCGTAGGTCCAGTCGTGCGTGATCTCGAACCCCTCCTTGCGGAGGCCCTCCATCACCTCGCGGAGCTTCAGGCGGTCCTGGAACTTCCCGGCGACGTAGACGCGGATGGGGCCCGTCACTGGGCACCGCCCTTCTTGCTGGTGCTCTTGGCCTTCTTCGCCTCGGGCCCGCCGGCGAGCGCCCAGGTCGCGCTCGAACCCTCGAGCTGGCCGATCTGGTCGCGGACGACCTTCATGTAGCGCGCCAGGTCCCGCCGCAGGGTGACCAGGATGTTGAGCGCCTTGAGCTCGCAGTAGCGCGCGGCCTCGGGGTGGATCTTCAGGAGCGTGTTCCCGGCGTGCCTCACCGCGTGGAGGCGCTGGAGCGAGAGCCTCGTGTGCGGGAAGAAGGACCACGTCCCCTGGTCGGGGATGTTGTTGTAGGCCACCTTCAACTGCTCCAAGGCGTTCGCCTCGTTGACCAGCCGCAGCGCCGCCTCAGCCTTCACCAGAGCGTCCGGGGCCAGCCCCGAGAGGTCGAAGCGGACCGTGGGCCCGGACGCGGCGTACTTCTCGGCGAGCCGCTTGTCGTGCTCGGCCTGCAGGAGCTCCAGCGCCTGGTCCTGGGCCTCGGGGTCAAGCATGGACACCACAGCGAGGGGTGTAGCGCCGAGCTGGCGCACCATCATCCCCTGCAGGTCGGTCGCGCCCAGCAAGGTCTCCAGCACCTTCTCGCGCATCTCCTGCGGGAGCTCGCCGATGCACACCAGCAACACGTCCTCGTCGGTGAGCTCCTTCACCTCCAACATGATCCGCACGGCGTTCCGCAGGGACATGGACGCGGGCCGCCGCCGCAGCAGGGCCGCGCACTCGCGGGGGGTGAGTTGCTTCTTGGTCTTGTCGCGGCTCTGCGTCTCGGTGATCGAGGCGTCGATCTGGTCGGCGAGGACGGCGGACTCCTTCAGCGCCTTCTCAGCCAAGCGGGTGACCTGCCGGTCCAGCTTCGTCTTCTTGGTCTTCACGGGGTGCTCCGGGGTTGTGGCCCTTGGGCCGGTTACCTGCTGGCGGTGTTCAGCGTGCCGATGACCTTCTGGAGCGCCTCGTTGGGCAGCTTCTCCCAGTCCTTGCGCTCCATGCCGGACAGGCGCGCGATCATCGCCCACCGCACGTTCGCATCCTCGGTCTGCTGCGTGTAGGGCTCGATCATGCCGAAGTCGTGCTTCCGGGGGCGCGGGCGCCCGGTGCCCCGGTCGAACTCACGCACGGCGGCGGTATCGACGCTCTTCAGGCGGAGGATCGTCCGCGTCACGCCGACCACCTCGAACACGTCGAACGGCGCCCGGTACGCCCACCGGGCGTCGGTCGGCAGCACCACGCGAGAGCCAACCCTCAGACCCGCGAGCCACGCCTTGCGCCGGGCCTGCCGCTCTTCCTCTTCTCGCAGCCTCTTCTCGTAGTCGATCATGGACATGACCTAGTCATCCTTTCAGCGTTCGACCTTGAGCACGGTGCACTCGATGCCCGTGTGGACCCGGACGATGGTGGTGGTGCCCGTCCGGTCCACCACCGGCATCTCGCAGTTTGGGTCGTGGATGACGATCAGGTGCTCGACGTTGTCCCCGATCTGGACGAGGTGGTCGAGCCGCTCGGCCTTCCGCGTGCCGCGCACCGGCACCAGCCGCAGGAACACCTTCCGCTCGGTGCGGCCGCCCCGGAGCCGATCAGCGTCGGCCCGGGCGGCATCGAGCTGGGCCTGCAAGCGGCCCAGCTGGCGCTGCTCGCGCTCCACCACCTCCTGCACCGAGAGCAGGCCCCGCTTCTTGGCCTCGCGGTGGTCGTTCACCAGCCGGCACTCCTCCTCGTTGCAGGGCACGTCGATGCGGGGCTCCACCTTCTTGGGCGTCGGGGCGTCCTTGGGCAGGTTGCTGGTGTTGGGCTTGCTGCAGTCGGCGCGCCCGGTCACGGTGCCGGCCAGCACCCTGTCCCGCTCCAGCAGGGCGTGCCGCTCCTGCATCTTCTGCTGCAGGGCGTCCTGGCCCATCACGCTGCTGGCCCGCCGGGTCACAACCCCGTCCGCAGCGGCGGCGGCGTGGTTGTAGGCCGACACGAGGTGGCGGAGCGCCTCAAAGGTGTCGAGGCTCGCCAACTCGAACACCGTGTGGTCCAGCTCGAGGTTGTCCCCGCGGACGAAGAAGCGCGGGAGGCCACGGGCCGAAGGGGCGCCCGGCCGCGGGGTGTCGAGCAGCCCCACCGCGTCGAGGCCCGGCCCGGTCAGCACACCGGAGCGCAGCGTGCCCAGGTCCGCCCGGTAGAACTCGCGCGGGTCCACCGTCGGGTCCAGCCCGAACCCCACGCCGCGGGCGGCCTGCTCGATGACCTGAACCCTGCGGGCCGGGCGGGCCCCGCTCCGGTCCCAGCACCACCGCAGGCGAAGGTACGGGCCGCCGAACTCAAAGCTGCCCTCAACAACCTTCGACGGCACGCTCATCGTGTTCACCACTGCCATTTGGAGCCTCCCTCATCGGTTCCGACACTCTGCCACAAGGCCTAGATAGCTGTCGATAGCATACATTACATGTAGTTAAAAACCTAGTAAAATCAAGGGGTTAGCGGTCTTTCGGGGTAACGGGGTGGTACCGTTGTTCCGGTACCCCCTGCGCGTCAGCCGGTGAACCACACCAGCTCGCCGGAGTAGTACCCGTTCGAGTCGTTGCGCCAGTCGATGGTGACGTGCCCGCGGTCGGTCGTGAAGACGAGGAAGGACCAGATCATTGACTCCTGTCTGGCCGGGGCGCAGAAGCTTGGCGTGCCTTCGGAGCGGTCCTCGACCGCCAGCAGCCGCGAGCCGACCAGAGGGTGGAACTGCGTCGGGTCGGTGAAGAAGGACTCCGAGCAGCACTCGCCCTCAAGCACTCCCACGAGAGTGCCCTTGTCGGTGGTGATGACCACGCGCGTTTCCGCGGTTTCGACGCGGAGGACCTTGCCGCCCAGCAGTGGCTCGAAGGCTTCGAACGAGTTCATCCGGGATCTCCCTTGTTCGTGCTGCGTCACTGGCGCGCGCCGGGCCTCGAACCCGGTTCCGGTGCATCACCGGCAGTCCTGCTCGCGCGCTACCAGCCCAAGCCGCCCCTGGAGGTGCTAGACGGGGGCGCTTGGGCTGCGGGGGTTTTTCTGACGACGCCACCACCCGCTGGGCGTCCCGTCACTTCGTCGCGGCGAGGGCGGCCTTCAGTAGCTCGACCTCCGCGCGCAGGGCGTCGCGCTCCTGCCGCAACTCCTCAGCCGCCGCGTACTCGAACGAGTGATCGTCGTGGGCCCTTCGCCACGCCCGGTGCAGCGACTGGGCAGCGAGGAGGAGTGCGCCGTTGCGCCCAACCGACATGGCCTTGACGGAGAAGTCAGCGAGCCGAGCCGCGTCCTCCTCCGCCCGCCGCAGTCGCTCCAGCAGCGCGGCTCCTGCGTCGGTGGCGAGGGCTGCGTCGGCAGCGTCGATGACCGAGCAGCTGAATCCTGCGTCGCTCTCGGTGGCCATGTTCCGGATCTCGTTGACCGCATCCTCCAGCGCCTCCCTAAGCGCAGCGGCGCCAGCCTCCGCGCGCCGCAGCTTCGTCAGCAGCGCGGCCCCGGCGTCGGTGGCGAGGGCTGCGCTGGCTGCGAAATACTGGTCAGAGCAGGTTCCGCAGAACCCGTGCGCTGCGTGCTTCCCTTCCGCGACATACGTTGCGGTGTGCGGACAGGACAGGAACGGCTCCAGCGCCTCCCTGAGCGCAGCGGCCCCGGCCCGGGCGCGCTCCAGGTCCGCGCGCAGCTTCTCGGACGTCTGGCTGTCGAACTGTGGGCCAGAGAAGACAACGCGCCCCTCTGCCGCGTCGTCCTCGCGGTCGTTGTGGTCCTGGCGGTACTCGCGCAGCAGGCGCTTGAGCAGAGCCATCTGGTCCTTCAGGCTATCGGCGCAGTCGCACTGGCCCTTCTCGGTGGCGTCCTTGTCGCAATAGCCGCAGACCGCCCTCATCGCCCACCCACCTTCCGCTCCAAGACGCGCTTTGACAGCCTCTGCTCGATGTCCTTGAGGGCCGCGAGCGCCGCGTCGATGTGGCTGGTTGCCACATCCAGATGCGCGGTTGAACGCTTCCGCTCCACCAGCCGCATCAGCGCGGCGTAGCGGTCGGAGTCCTTCTCGCAGTCGCTGCATTCAGCCTCGCATCCGTACCGCCGCAGCGTGTTCTGGCGCCCTCGGTCCCACGCGCGCAGCGGGCTCGCTCCGCTGGTCGTGCACTGCTTCCACAGGTACTTCACGGCAGGCACTCTCGGCGCCCGTCGTCGTGGATGAGGGTGGCCTCCATGTCCTCCATGTCATCCGCGTCGTACACGTCATCCGTGTCGACGAACGCGGAGAAGGCCCTGTCGATGTCCTCGTCTCGCATCGTCTTCGCGTCCTTGAGCTGCCTGCGAAGTATCTTCAGATCGTCCTCGGTGATCTCGTGGGTCTGGTGGTAGCGGAGCCGCTGCGTGCCCCTGATCTCGATCTTCATGGTGCTCTCCTTCTGCGTTTGGGGTTAGTCTCCAGCCTCCGGTGCCAGCAGCCGCTCGTCGTACTCGACGCGCGCCATCGTGACCGCAGGCCGGGGCCAAGACCACGTCCCGTTCCAGTTGCAGGTCAGGGCGTAGGGCGGCGTCGGGGACTCGGCCAGGATCTCGCGGCAGAGATCCACGCACTCGTCGCAGATGTAGACGGCGGCCGGGCCCACGTCCCCTGCCGTCCCAGCACCCTGGATGAGCCGCTTCACCTCGAACAAGGCCTTGCGGCAGAAGGAGCAGACGGGGGCGGTTCTCATTTCTCCTCCGGTATGGCGGTTGAGGTCTGCGTGCAGATGTAGCCGGCGGGGGTGGACGTGCAGCAGAGCGTGAAGTTGCGTGGCGGGATGGGCTTGGGCAGGGTCACAGCACACCTCGCGTTCTGGACCAGTACCGCTCCGAGTTGACCGCGTGCCCCCGGGTGTACCCGTCCCGCACCTTTTCCCGGCCGCCCTTGGTCCAGGCCGGGCAGACCGGCGGTCCGTACCACAAGCAGCCCACCGTACGCCACACCCGCGCCCGGAGGTAGAGCTCCTCGGCGAGGACCAGCAACCAGCGCGTGAACCAGAGCTTCACGGCGTGCTCCGTTCGGCCTTCGGGGCGGGGCACACGCAGCGCCACTCGGGCAGCGGGCCCTTGAAGTCCACGATCCCGGGGACGCCGCAGTGCTGGTCGCAGGCGGCGCGGTAGCCGGTCTGCAGCCCGCTGTTTTCGGCCGCCCAGCTGGCTGGGAAGACCGTGACGATCACGCTGATGACGCAGGCGAACACCAGATCGCCCAGTGAGAATGGACTCATTTGCCCTCCAGCAGGAATGCCGTCATCATGTCGCCCATCACAACCTCCTGAAGAGTTCGTCGTTTGTATTCGCCCCGGCGCCATCGCTCACTCCGCGGCCTCCCTCAGACGCCGCAGGTACTCGATCGCCTTCTCGTACCCGTGCGCGTGGATGTAGCTGGCCTTCTCCCGCATGTACTCACCGCTCCCGCTGGCACCACCCCGGGTCACGTCCTCGTTCGGGAACAGATCCTTGCCGCTCTTGTTGATCCGCGTCCGGGACCAGTCGATGTTCAGCACCGACTTGCGCCAGCCGATCTTGACGTGGCCGAAGCTCGTCGTCACGAGCGCCCAGGGCGTCTCCCAGCCCTCGGCGGTGTACTCGTTCGGGATCGTCTCGATGTAGATGGGCGACAGGCCCGCCGACTCGAAGAGCGTCGGCAGCTTCTCGCGCCACCGCTCCTGCCGCGCGATGGTGTCCGGCGTCGTCCTGGTGACCGCGGCGTAGAGCTTGCGCTCCAAGTCGTACATGGCCCGGGAGCAGATCTCCTGCTCGTCCTCGGTCAGCTCCCGCTCGTCATAGGGGTTGAACTCGTACTCCCTGCCGGTGCGGTCCACCCGCTTCTCGACGCGCATCGACTTCACCCGCAGCTTCACGAGGAACTGCATGTCGATGCTGTAGCCCTCACCGGAACTGCACGACGAGCCGTAGATCAACGACTCGGGACCAAGGATCTTGTCAGTCACGACATCCTCCCGACGATGATCAGCTCGCCCACGGCACCACGCTTGCCCGGCACGCAATTGATCGCGCGGCGGGCCTGAACCTCGTGCAGGTCGAAGGCTGGCTTGCCGTCGATCTTCAGGTTGCCGTAGAGGTCCCGGGTGAGCTGGGTGTCGCTGTTGCTGAGGATGACGTGAACACCTCGCTGCACGAGGTCGCGCGCCACGATGGCGAGGTCCTCTTGATCGGAGAGGGTGAACCCGTCGGCGATGTAGCTGGTGAAGTCCGAGGTGGCGCTGGCCGGGATGTACGGCGGGTCGAAGTACACCACGTCCCCGGCCAGCGGGCGGTACCGCTCCAGCGCCGTCTCGTAGTCGGCGCAGGTGATGACGGCGTTCTGCAGCGCCAGCGAGGCCGCGCGCAGGTCGTCGGCGCGCACGATGTCGACGGCGGACTTGAACTTGCCCGGGGGCACGTTGCAGAGCCCCTTCCGGTTCACGCGCCAGAGCCCGTTGAAGCCCAGCCGGTTGATGATGATGAAGGCCGCCGCGGTGAAGAGGCTGCGCTCGTTCTCCTCCACCGCCCGGAGGTTGAACGCCTGCCGGACCGTCAGGAAGAACGCCCGGTCGTCGCCCAGCACCCCCCGCTCGGCCTGCAGGTCGGTCAGCACCTGCACCAGCATCGACACGTCGTCCCGGACCCGGTTGTAGAGGTTGATCAGGTGGGGGTTCATGTCCGAGATGCTCGAGTAGTTCGCCTCCGAGGGCGCGAGGTCGAAGAAGACCGCGCCACCGCCGAGGAAGGGCTCGAAGTAGCTCGCCTCGCGGTCCAGCCGGACGCTCTTCTCAAAACGGCCCACCGCCGCGCGATCCAGCCGGATGTGCTTCCGCAGCTCGGGCAGGAGCCCGCGCTTGCCGCCGACCCACTTCAGGATGGGGTTCACCCCTTCCTCCCAGCCAGCGCGGCCTCGGCCAGCGCCATGACCGCCAGCAGCGTGCCCTGGTAGGCCCCGGGCAACCCCTCGGCGTGCCCGGCGTCGTGGGCCAGCCGCATGATGGCGTTCAGGTGGTGCCGCAGGTTGGCGATGAGCTGCTCGTCCGCCAGCGCGGCCCGCGGCTCCCGGGTGCACATGAAGCAGAACTTGTTCTCGGCCACGTTGTGCGTTTGGCAGTGGGGGCAGGTCCACCCGGCGCGCCGCTCCTCCTCCATCTCGTCCTTCGCCTCGCAGGCCCGGATGTGCTCGGCGGCCGCCTTCGCCTTCTCCGCCGCCTCTTCCCGCTCCGCCTCCATCTCCGCGTCCTTGATCCCGTCGCCCATCACAACCTCCTGAAGAGTTCGTCGTCCACCAGCTCCACGAACGCCGCGTACAGCGTCCACTTCGGCGTCCCGCGCGCCTCCGACAGCAGCACCCGGTTCAGGTCCGCGCGGAGCTTCCGAAGCTCGGGGATGGTCATGTCCTTGACGTGGCGCATGACCGAGGACTGCGCGGCGCCGGGGCCCATCTACCGCCTCGCCTTCCCGGCGGACTTGCGCGCCGAGGTGAGCACCAACTCCAGCTCCTTCAGGGTGCAGCTGCCGGCCATGCGCGCGAGCTCTTTCGGGCGGGGCCGGTCGTCGTCCGCGAAGAGGAACACGCAGGTCGGCAGGGCGCTCACCTTCAGCCTCTTGCTGCGCTCGAACCCCTCGGGGTCGTCGCAGTCTACCTCGCGGAAGGCGATGTCGGGGTGCTCGGCGCAGAACCGCTTGAGCACGGGCTTCATCGCCTGGCAGGGCCCGCACCAGCCCGCGGTGAACTTCAGGAGCTGGAGCTTCACGGCGGCGGGGGCGGCGGTCGTCTTGGTCTTCTTCTTGGCGGGCATGGGCTTCTCCGGGTTGGGGGTGAACTACGCGCGGCGGCGGCGGTTGTACGGGCGCTTCAGCTTCTCGGGCAACGGGGGCTGGACCAGGTGCAGGTCGGGGGTGAGCTGGTAGACCACCGGGCCCACCCGGACCTCGCCCTCGAGCACGAGCCGCAGGGTCTCCGACCGGAGCAGGGTGGCGACCGGTACGCCGTCGCCCAGACGTTCGACCCGGACGTGGTTGGTGTAGCGGCTGGGCACGAGGGCGAAGGGCTCCCCGTTGCGGAGCACGACGCTCCGCGAGGCGATGATGCACTGGGGGCCGGCGTTCGGGCCGGCGTTCAGGTGCTCGTTGGACATCACCTACTCCTTGGAGAGGACGCGGCGACCTTCGTAGGTCAGGCGTCCGAGGTAGAGGGGGAAGGCGTGCGCCGGGGCGTCGAGCCAGAGCAGCTTCGCCCGGCGCAGGTGGTGCGCGGCGGGGACCTCCCCCGGCGTCAGGTACCGGGGCCCGTCGCGCGGGATGGTGCGGAGGAGCTGGCGCTGCTCCTCGGTGATCACGTCGTACCAGGTCTTCCGGGCGCAGGCCACGCAGTACCCGACCCGTGTGCCGCGGTGCTGCCCGCTGTCCTGAGCGCAGACCAGCAGATCCTGGCAGGCGAAGCAGCGCGCCGAGGCGTCGTCGGCGAAGGTGGGGAAGTCGGGGCGCATGGGCTAGCTCGCAAGCAGGTCGCGGACGATGCCGGCCGCGGTGACCGTGAGGGGGAACCGGCGCTCCTCGCGCCAGCGGGCCTGACCCTCGGCGGTGACGAGGGTCCAGACGATCCAGTCGTGCCGCGCCCGCATGATCAAGCGGTCGCCGAACTGGTAGAGCCCAAGGCGGATCTGCTTCACAGCGGCCTCCAGTCGAACTTCCGGCACCAGCAGTCGGGGCTGGAGCAAGCCATGCCGCGCTCGAGGTTCGTCCTGCGCTCCGCCAGCACCTCGGCCTCGCCGACGGGCTCGCCGACTTGGCTGTCGTGGAACCACCGCCAGCCCTTGAGGTCGCTCGCGGGCTGTCCGTGGTCCTGGATCTTGGTGGCCCGGAGCACCGGGTCATGCGCCAGCACGAGGGCCAAACGACCGGCGACGGGCCTGATCTCTCCCTTGATCGGGATGCTCACGGCGCGGCTCCTTCCTCAGCCTTCGGGGCCTCGGCGGCCTTCACCTCGGCGTGGTACGTCCGCAGGAGCTCGAGGGCGCCCTCGCCCATCGGGTAGCTCACCAGCGCCGGGTGCGCGACGAGCACCTCCAGCAGCGCGCGGGCCCAGGTCGTCCCGACGCCCAGCTCGACCTGCATCCGCGCACCGGGCTTGGGCTCGGTGACCCGCCGCCAGATGACGCAGGCGACGGCGTCGCTGCCCGCCTCGGGGGCCGCTTCGACGCGGGCGCGCCACCGGGCCCAGTACGGCACCTTCGCCTGGCGCTTGTTCAGGATCTTCTCGTGCGCCGCGCGGCGCACGATGGCGGCCTCGAGCTGGCCGAGCACATCGAGGGCCTCCTCGGCGGTCAGCTCGTTGAGCTTCAGAATCTGCAGCAGGTCGGCGAAGTGCATCGCGCTCTCTCCGGTTGGGGGTTCAGGGTGCCTAGCGGGAATGGAACCCGACTCAGTTCGCCAGAACCGGGCCCCTAGTTGGACCCGTCGGGAATTGAACCCGAATTGCTCGCCAGAGCGGCACCAGAAGGTTGGGCCTTTTGGCCCGATGCAGTTGGTGGCCTCGCGCTGCCGCGCGCCGGGCTTTAGCCGGACGGCCCATAGGGTATCCCTCCAAGGGTTTGTCAAGGGAGCGCCGCCGTCTACGCGGTCACCGGCTCCCGCCACACCTACTCGTAGTCGCGCTGGGAGAGCACCAGCTTGAGCCCCTCCCGGTAGCCCTCGGTCCAGTCGTGGTCGATGACCGCGTCGAGCTCCTCGTCGGACATGGGCTTGACCGCCTCGCCCAAGGCGTCGAGGGTCATCTGCCGGGCCTGCGCGATGCCCCAGAGCAGGCCCCGGTTGTACGGCAGGGCCGCGACGTTGATCTGGAGCAGGACCGGCGTCCTGGGGTCCGGGGCCTCGCGGCCGGGCTTGGGCGCGGGCTTGGGGGCCGGCTTGGCCGCGGGCTCCGCCTTGACCTCGATCAGGCCCTCGATCATCGCCTGCTCGGCCCCGCAGACCGAGTGGCTGCTCTCGCACACCTCGCAGGCGTAGCCTTCGGCGTCGGGCTCGACGCAGTCGCCCGAGAAGTCGAGGCAGCTCTGGCACCAGCCCTCGTGGCCCTCGACGGCTTCTTCGTACCGCTCCTGCGTGACGACGCTGACGACGGTCATGGGCTACCTCTCGGTGCGTGCTGCGTCATGCTCCCCGCCGGAATCGAACCGGCGCCTTCGCCTCGGGAGCTACCACCGGGTTTGCGCGGGGACCCGGGCCCCTGGATTCGCCGGGCCCCCGGAGAAAGGGCCCGGCTCCGCGCTACTAGCTCAGGCTCACCCGGCGGGTCCAGCTCGCGCCCTCGACCGTCGCCCGGACGCGGACGCTCGCCTTGCGGGTCCCGTCGTCGTCGTCGGGGCACTCGTCGCCCAGCTCGCAGGTCACCGACGCGACCCGGAGGGCCTCGAGCGTCAGGACCGCCCCCAGCTTGTTGGGCTCGGCGCAGGCCTCGCGCAGGGCCACGAGGGTGGCGTACTCGTTGGGGGTGAGCGTGACCTTGTCCTCGGGCTCGGTGAGGACCTTCAGGTCGCAGTCGTCGCAGCGCCCCTCGGGGATGGGCTGGTGCGGGGCGGGCAGGCCCAGCGCGTCGAGGATGGCGGTTCCCACCAGCGCGTGGTCGGCGAGGCCTTCGGCGTGCTGGGCGGCGAGGTCGCCCGCACCGACCGCCACCAGCAGCCGCACCTCGGCCTCCTGCGTGGCGGCCTTGCGCGCCTTCTCGGCGGCCTCGCGGGCCTTCTCCCGGGCGTTCCGCTCGGCCCGCTCGCGGGCCTCGTCGGCCTCGATCCAGGCGCGCACCGTGCCCTCGGCGAGGGGCGTGAGGTCGCAGGCCCGGTACCGCTTGCCGCACCAGCTGAACCAGACGCCCCCGTCGCGCGGGAGCGTCCCGCCGGCGTTGAGGTGGCCCAGGATCGCGTGGTCGCGCTCGATGTCGGCCCTGCCCTCGGCGCGGATCTTCTCCCCCTCCGCCAGCAGCGCCACGCGGGCGGCCTCGATCATCGAGGGGTAGTCCTCGGGGTTGACCCGGTACGCCTCGGCGACGGCTGCGGCCGCGACGTTGGCGTGGCGCTGGCTGTCGCGCTCGATGTCGCCCCGGGCGTTCAGCTGCAGGCCCGCAGCCTCGACCTCGGTGTAGGCCAAGTCAACGCGGACCTCGATGCCCTTGGCGGTGGTGGCGGAGCCCCACTTGGCGAAGAAGGCGGCGCGCTCGGCGACCGGGGGAGCCAGCTCGGAGGTGGTGACGTTGACGGTGTACTGGGGCATGACGCTCTGCTTTCTACGCCCCCAAGGGGCGCTGTGACCGGCGGCAACCGCCGGGTGCTGCACAAGCGCGTTGGGGGGAGTCGAACCCCCCCGTGACCGGTACGCGCTGCGCTACGGGCGACGCCACTCGCGCTTGCCGGTGGACCGGCGCACCACGATGTAGGGGCAGGGGGAGGAGGGGAGGTTGGTTTGCAGGTTGAGCGTGGTCGCCTCGGAGAAGGCGGTCGTCGCGTCCATGTAGCTGTCCACGCAGTGGTAGCGGTCCGGCCCGCACTCGGCGCTCTTGCTGGAGCAGGTGCAGATCCGCTCGACCCGGTACTCGCCCGTGTCCCAGCGGCTTCCGGGGTTGTCCATGTGGTTCAGGCTGTTCTTGATGGGGTTGAGGAGGTGGTTCTTGGGGTCGGCCGGTCCGGCGACCTTGAGGCACTCCGGGCAGGTGACGCCCGCCAGCCCGCTGGTGTAGCTGCCCGCCAGCGCGTGGGTCTTGCCGCACGCCGTCCGGTGCCAATCTCCGCCGGCGGGGTTCTTTGTGAGGTGCGTGTGCATGGTCGGCTCCGGGTTCAACGAGTGCCCCCGTCCCCGGGGGTCCTGCGGTCCATCTGCCAACATCCTCTCACGGTTCACAGGGGCCTGTCAAGGCCCCTTGCTACAAACGTGCGCCGGTAGACGGCACCACCACCAGCGCCAGCCCCCGCTCCTGCGCGACCCGGGCGAGGGCCGCCAGCGCCTCGGGCTGCGTGGCGTGCTCGCTGATGTAGCTGTTCGGGCCGTACAGCAGCTGCCCGTTGACCTGCGTCACGCAGGCGATCCAGCAGTCCCGCCCGTCGAAGGTGCAGCGGGCGGCGTTGTGGACGGTGGCGAACATCGAGCGGGTGTCCATCGGTCAGTCCTCCCCGTAGTGGAAGCAGGCCGGTGCGGGCTGGTACAGGTACTCGCCCGACCACACCAGGGCGGTGATCTCCGAGGCGAGCTTCGGGTCCTTCTCGCGCACCAGCTCGCGCAGGACCTGCAGGCTGAAGCTCTGCGCGTCCTTGACGGTCCAGCCTAGGACGGCGGCGATGCGGGCGTGCAGGGTGGCGTCCATTAGAGAGCCTCGCCCGGGCCGATGATCCCCGGCAGGCGGCAGACCAGCACCGCGAACTGGTCCTCGGGGGTGTAGGCCACCGTGACGAAGAGGCCCTCGCAGAGCGGCGCGCCCCGCGTGCTGGGCCCCTCCGCGGGCACGTCGAGGAAGTAGCTGATGCCCTCCTGCGGCCCGTGGAGCAACGTGGCCTTCCACGGCCGCACCGGGGCGGCGGTGCCGCCGGGGCTGCGAGGGCTGGAGAGGCGGGGGCTGCGGGTGAGGTAGGCGCTGGCCTGCATGAGCTGCTCCGGGTCCTGTGGGTTCCCCCGTCCCCGGGGGTCCTGCTCTGCCCTGCCGCGGCTACCCCCGGGGTCCAAGCCCCGGGCGGCCCCCTACCCCTCCCCGCCCTGTCAGCCGCCGCCCTACGCCAATCAATCTAACGCGCCTCCGGGGGCCCGTCAAGGCCCCCTTCAAACTATTTCACAACTCCGCGAAAACACTAGCTTTTTCCGGCAGGGGTGGATGTAGGTATGCGGGCGGGGAGGCGGGGGAGAGGAGGTGGCCGGGGGGTGTGCGCCTATGTAGGCCCCCGGGGGCGGCCACGCGGGGGAGGAGGTGGCCGGGGGGTGTGCGCCTAGCCCCGGGGGAAGACAAACTTGATCTTGGGGAGCGGGGCCTGCCGCTCATAGCCCAGAGCGCGCATCTCCGCGCCGGTCCTGCTGCGCGGCCCGGCCTTGCGGCTCACCTGCCGTCCCGCCTTATCCAGCCAGACCGGATCCCCCCTGCGCTCGCCGATCCGCGTCCAGTTGGTGGCCTTGTAGATCGTCCCGGCGTGGCCCTGCCGGGAGTCGGCGTAGGTGACCAGCGTGCGCCAGCGGGGCAGCACGAGCCTGATCGCCCGCCCCAGCAGCAGCCCGGTGGCGTTCTGGGGCTCGCCGGGCTTCACCACGAGGCGCGAGAGGGAGAGGACGCTGCGCCAGTCCTCGGCCTCGTAGGCCGCCGCCGCCGCGACGTTCGCGGGGATGCGCCCGCCCGCGCGGACGTAGGGCTCAAGCAGCCGGGCCGCGCGCCACTTCGCCCCTGTCGCCGACGGGCCCGCTCAGTACCTGTCTGACACGACACGCAGATCCCACTCACGCACGATCTTGGGCGTCAGCTCTCGGATGAGCGGCTCCTCAAGCGCCTGCACATCGTCGCTCGGGTCGAATCCCAACAGGATCTGCGCGGTGTAGAGCGGGCGCAGCTCGGGCGGATTCCGGCGGACGTACCGCGCAGCCCACTCTCGAGCGTCTTCCTCGTTCGGGGCCTCGGCCCCGGCCCCCTGGTACAGCTCCAAGGCACCCGTGTTCACCGCGCGCTGGATGGTGTCCTTCAAGTACCGGCTCACGTCCTTCGCCTCGAGCGTCACCCGGGACATGATGTCCTCGGCGCTGGCCGGGCGTGCCTCGATGCCCTTCTCTTCAAGCGCGTCGCAGGCCACAGCCTGGGCGTCCTTGGGCATGGTGTTGAGGTCCACCTCGATCACCAGCAGTGCGGTCGTCACGGTGCCTCCAGGTACATCAGCGGGTCCATCGCCACGTCGCCGATGAGGATCTCGAGGTGCAGGTGCGGCCCGGTGCTCCTGCCGGTGCTGCCGACCTGAGCGATGAGGTCCCCGGCCTCGACCACGTCCCCCACGAGCATCAGGCGCGTGAGCAGGTGGCTGTAGGTCGAGGAGAAGCCGTCCCCGTGGTCGATCACGAGGCGCTCCCCGTAGCTCTGGGCTCCCGCGAAGGCGCTGTACACCACCCGCCCGGAACGAGCGGCGAACACCGGCACGCCCGAGGCCGCGGAGATGTCGATGCCGGCGTGCCAGGACTCCTTGCCCGAGAGGGGGTCCACACGCCAGCCGTAGGCCGAGCTGATGCGCTTGTAGTCCGGCACGGGCCAGAGCCAGAACTCGTCGCTCAGGTCCTCCTCGAGCTCCGCGCCCGAGGCCTTGCGGCTGGCGAGGAGCGCGAGGGCGGCGACGGTGCCTGCGATGAGTACGATGGGGTTCACAGGCTCGCGTACCAGGCCAGCCCGAGCGCCCCCGCGACCACCAGCGCGATGGCGACGCTGGCCCCACCGCCGGCGGGCTGCGTGATCTGCAGCATGATGGTCTCGGCGACCGAGTTGATCCGGTTCCCCTCGGCGACCCAGAGGTCCAGGTTGTTCGAGGCGTTCGGGTTGGTGTTCAGCCAGCTGTCGAGGGCCTCGCCGAGGTCCTTGACCTGGGGCCGCAGCAGGTCCTGGGCGACGCTGTCGAGGGTCTGGACCTCGCTCACGAGGCGGAGGTAGCCCTGCCGCATCAGCTCCTTCAGGGTGGCGACCTGAGCGTCCGTCATCGCGCCGTAGCTCTGCATCCTCATGGGAGGCTCCTTACTTCTTCGGGGTCACAAATTCTAGCACGCGCTCGAGGATCTTCTCGATGCGGGCGTTGCTTTCAGCCAGCCGCTCCAGCGCCGCGAGGCGGGCACCGTGCTCGAACACCGTCCGCTCCAGCGCCGCGAGGCGGGAGCGGCAGTGGTCGCACTCGATGTCGAGCTGGTCGGTCACGGGGCCACCAGCAGCTGCTGCACGAGGCCGATCTGACCGTTCATCATCGCCAGGTACTTCGCCGCGTCGGCGGTGTAGTAGCCCGCCTCGCGCAGCGTGTAGACGAAGCCCATCACGTCGCCGGCCTGCGCGCGCTCCCACGCCTGGGCGTAGGACTTCGCGTAGCCGGGGATGGGGGTGGCGCGGTTGAGGAACTCGAGGTAGTCCCGGGCGCCGGCGACCGGGTCCGCGTAGGCCCGCCACCGCTGCACGATGTTCTTCCAGCCCCCGTTCCCGTCCGGCTCCTGGTCCCCGCCGAGCACGACGGGGCCGGTCCAACTGGAGCTGGGCTTGGTGGTCGTGCCCGCCGAGATGTTCCAGAAGTTGTTCCCGGAGGGGGCGGTGCCGGCGGTCCCCAGCGCCGTCTCCACGCCGGCGTGCGCCAGGACGATGAGCCGGGTCTGCGGCTGCAGGCCCAGCGCGGCGAGGATGCCGTCCATCATCTTCACGAAGCTCTTCTTGTCGTTGTAGGTGTAGGCCACCGCGGCACCTCCTGCCATCGTGAGAGCCAGCAGGAAGAACCCGCCGAGCCCGATCCAGACCCACTTGTTCTTCCACCACGCCTCGGGGGCCCGGCCGGCGAGCTGGCGCTCACGCTTGGCGGGCTTGCCCTCGATGAAGCGGACGATGCTGCCGAGCGTGCTCACTGGGACATCCTCCACCTCGTGCCTGCCGGGTAGTTGCCGCTCCGCATCTCCGCCTTGATCCAGGCGGTCGCCGCGGCCTCCTCGTCCAGCTCGAACTCCTTGACGGTGACGTAGCGGCTGGTGCCGGGGGCCTTGGCCTCGCACTTGATCTTCGCGTCCTCCTCGAGCTGGGCGCCCGACACCACGCCGCCGCACTCGCGCGTGACCGCCTTGAACTCCTCGCCGTGCCCGTTGTGGCCCAGGTGGACCGCCTCGTGGATGAGGATCTTCTCCAGGTCCTCGTCGGTGAGCATCAGCGCCTCGGGCGACACGCAGAGCCGGTACCACGGCGCGCCGCGGATGAGGTGCCGCCCGGAGGCGTAGGGCTTGGGCTTGGTCGGCCGCAGGATGGCGGCGAGGATCCCGCGCCGCGACAGGAGCGCGGCGTTGGCCGGGTCGGTGTTCAGGGACACGTCGAGCAGGCCGAGGGTCCGCTCGCCCCACACCATCACCGCCGCGGCGTGGAAGCGCCGGAACACCTCGGCCGGGCCGAGCGGGGGACCCTCGCGGGTCGCCCCGAAGTCGCCGAAGACGAAGGACATGGGCTACTTCAGCTTCCGAGCCAGAGCGCGCAAGGCCCCGCGCACAGCACGAGTGGGCGTGGACCCCTGCGCCAATGCACACCGGGGGCCGCCTTTGCGCCACGAAGCCCCCTTCCGACCCGCGTCGGCCATGCAGGCCTGCCCGATGTAGAAAGTGCGCCGGTGCTTCGGCGGATCCCAAGCACGCTGCACGCGCAGCGTCACCTTGAGGTACTTCCCGCTCCACTTGTTGCGCGCGACCGCCTTTGCGATCTTGCGCCTGTTCCGCCTCACCTCTCCGAGCATGGCATCTCCTACCTGGTCTTGGCGGCGAGCTTCCGCAGCGCCTGGTTGAACGCCTTCGTCGGGGTCTTCCCGAGGCCCTGCCCGCAGGAGTTGCGCGCCATCCCGCCACGCCGGTCGAGGTTCTTCTTCCACCCCCGCCACGCCCCCTTGGTCCCCGGCCCGACGAGGCAGGCGGTCCCGAGGTAGTCGCCCTTGCTGGTGCGGTCCACGGTTACCTGCACCTTGAGGAACCGCTTCACGTTCCGGCCGGCGCTCCACCGCTGGGCCACCCGGTTCGGGTTCCGCTTCACCTCACCGAAGTAGGTGTGCAACTTCTTGGGCAACATCACTTCCTCCTGATCTCGACCTTCAGCTCCTTGAGGGACTCCAGCACCCGCCGCTCCATGTCGGCCTGACCCTGCTTCACCTCACCGAACCGGCGGTCGAGGTCCTGCGCCTGCAGCTGCGCCTTCTCCTCGATGACCTTGAGGTCGGTGTCGTGGCGGTTCACCCGGCGGTCGAGCACCTGGACCGCGACGGCGTTCGCGGCGGCGCCCTCTTCGGCCTTCGCGACGCTGCCCTTGAACCCGTAGTAGATGCCGATGAGGGTGCCGGTGGTCGCGAGGATGAGGATGAGGTCCTTGATCGTGCCCCGGATGGTGTTCGCCCCCGCGAGGCTGACGGCGGGCTCCTCGGGCTCGTGCTTGTGCGGGGGCTGGCTGTCCCGGCGCTTGAGCTCCGCCTTGAGCTCCGCCTCGAGCGCCGCGGCCCGCTGCTCGGCGGCGACGGTCGCCGGGTCGGGCGGGAAGAGGTCGAGGTCGGGCTTGTTGGTGAACGGGCTCATGGCTGCTCCGACATCACGAGGCGAAGAACGAGAAGAACCTGGCGGGGTCTGCGGTGAGGATGACGTGGTCGAGGAAGCGCAGGCCCACCACCTGCGCGGCGTCCTTCACCCGCTCGGTGAGGCGCTCGTCGTCGGCGCTGGGGGTGAGGCTGCTCGACGGGTGGTTGTGGAAGAGGAAGAAGCCCGTGGCCTGCAGGAGCAGCACCGGGCGCAGGATGCTGCCGGCGTCCACCCCCACGCTGGTGAGCCCGCCGGTGGCGACGACGTGCAGGCCGAGGGGGCGCAGCTGGTTGTCCACCGCCAGCACCAGGATCACCTCTCGGTGCTCGTTCACCAGGTCGTAGATGCCGTGGACGGTCCGGGACGCGGCGTCGGGCCCGAGGATGGCGGGCAGGTGGGTCCCGGTCTTGTTCGAGATGCAGATCTCGGTGCGGAGCCAGGTGTACTCGAGGCTGGCCGAGCTGCAGGACGTGTGGACGCTCTTCTTGCGTTTCGGGCTGGGCTTGTCGCCGGGCTCGTAGTCGCCCAGCCCCAGAGCCTTGGCGGTCCGGGCCACCGCCGCGGGCGAACCGGTCGCAAGGACCCGGCCGTCCTCGCGCCGGATGATGCACTTCTTCTTCGTGCCGTAGCTGGCGAGGAACAGGCGCTCCTCGGCTGGTTCGTAGTCGCGCATGGTTACCTCTTGAGTCCACGGTACGCGAGGAAGACCAGAAGGCCAACCGCGAAGCTGCCGACGCCGAGGATCTTCGGCCACGCCGTGGGGCCGGGCTCCCCCCACGGTGCGATCTCGACGGGCTTGGCGAGCGGCTTGAACTTGAACGTGATCTTGGGCTTCGACCAGGCCAGTGGGTCGAAGCCCTGCGGCCCTTCGCGCTGCTCGAACGGCCGGTCGATGAAGATCTGGGGGGCGACCGTCGAGTCGATCTGGATCCACTCGACCTGCTTGGCGAGGTCGCCCGTCACCTGGGCGGCGATGTCCTCGGCGATGCCCGCCAGCTGCTGGTCGGTGAAGCGCATCAGGTCTCCACGAAGTTGTCGGGGTAGAAGTCGTTGCCCCCCTCCGAGTAGTCATAGGCCACGGGCGGGTTCTGCAGGGTGCTGTTGTCGAGCAGGACGTACCCGCCGGGCTGCGAGGCCGGGTCGGAGTAGAAGGGCTCGCCGCCCCACGGCAGGTAGCCCGAGTTCTGCGCTGCGGTGTCTGCGGTGGCCGGCACGCGGGTCTTGGAGCCCCACGCCTGGGCGATGATGCCGTAGATCTCCTTGCCGGTGGCGAAGAGCTGCTTGTCGGTGAGGACCTTGGACACCACGCCCGCCGCGTTGTCCCAGTCGAACCCGGCCGGGTTCTTGTCGGGCGTCGCGTTCGCCACGGTCGCGCCGGGCTGCGCCGGCACCAGCGTCCCCGACCCTGTGAGCTGCGTGGGCGTCACGCCGGCGATGGCGGGCTGCATCTGGCCCAGTACCGATCCGGCGGCCACCCCGAAGAGCGCGCCGACGAGCCCCTGGCCCTTCTGGTTGCCGATGAGGTAGCCCACGAGCGCCCCGAGGCCCATCTCGAGCGCGCCGTTCGGCAGGCCTGGGACGGTGTAGGGGATGATGCCGTTGAACCCGCGCAGGCGCGCGGGGGGGCCCGCGAAACCGAGGGCGGCGATCTTGCTGTTCTTGACGCGCATTTCAGCTCCTCTTCGTGCCGTGCCAGACACCGTTGTTGGTAGAGCCGGTGACCTTCCAGGTGCCGAGGAAGGACTTCCCGTCCGGCGCGAGCCGGCCCGTCATGGTCCCGTCGCTGGGCCCGGTCTGCGCCCACTTCAGGCTGATCTCGCCGGTCGGGAGCACGACGCCCGCGACCGCGCCCTGCTGGTACTCGTAGGTGCCCACGATGGCGCGCCCGCTCTGCTGCAGCTTCATCACCCCGTTCGAGGTGTCCCAGGTCCCGACCCAGTCCGATACGGTGGCGGGCGGGGCTGCGGCGGGGGCCGCCGAGCTCTTCGACCCGCTCCCGCTCGTCGCCGAGGCGACCAGCGCCCCCACCACAGCCCCGGGGGCGTTGCCCACGAGGAACCCCGCGGCGGCGCCCGCCAGCAGCGACATCAGTCCGCCGCTCGAGGAGGCCGCGGCGGTCTGGGCGGTTGCCCCCGGCGGTGTGGCCCCCGGGTTGTCCCGCTCGTACTGCTCCCGGACCAGGCGGGCACGCTCCGCCTCGATGGCTCGCGCCTGCTCCGCGGCGGCGGCGTAGATCTCCGCCCACTCCGAGCTGAAGGTGACCGCGTCGAGGGCGTTCGAGAGCATCTGGTTGGTGAGCGAGGTGTAGAACACCCCCTCGGTCGCCACGATCATCGTGGTGACCTGCCCGGCCAGCTGCGTGATCTGACCCCCGTCGATTGCGGTGCCCACGTTCCCCGTCATCGCCAGCTTCAACACCGCGTCGATGGGGTTGGTGTTCACGATGGAGGTGCCGTCCCCTCCCTTGGACGCGAACGACACCAGCCCGTAGAGGAGCTGGGCGTACTGCGCGATAGCCATCGCGGTGGTCTTGATGCCGGTGAGGATCTCCTGCTCGGTGGAGAGGGGCGGCTCCACCAGGTTGAGCGGGGCCTGCAACCTGATGGGCCCCTTGTCCGCGTCCGCGAAGAGGTTCACGAGGTTCGCGATGGAGGAGATGCTGGGCCCCTGCCCCTGCGAGATGTTCTTGCCGCTGGCGATGACCTCGGCCGCCGCCATCACCACCTGCTCGGCGGCGGGGTCCGCTTTCGGGACGTAGCGCCCCTGGTAGTTGGCCTCGGTGTACGTCCGCCCCGCCATCGTGGAGAAGTTGAGGGAGCCGTCCCCGCGCTTGTAGCGCCACGCCTCCTTCGCCAGGACGTAGAAGTAGATCGGGGCGTACCCGGCGCGGGCGACGGCGTACCGGTGCCTCCCGTTGATGTCGCCGCCGCTGGTCACCTCGAGCAAGCCGGGCACCTGGAGGACCCACTGGTCCTTCAGACCCGCCTTGTACTGGATCATCTTGTTCATCTGCAGGATCATCATCCCCGTGTTGGAGATGGGCTTGCCGTCTGCCGCCACCAGCCGCGGGTCGCCCTCCTTCAAGGTGCTGATCGCCTCCAGCGCACGCATGAAGCTGAGCTCCACCAGCAGCTCGGCGAACCAGTTCTTCGGGTTCTCCCGGCAGAAGGGGACCTCCTGCGCGGCGGCCTGGTTGTAGAGGGCGGCCACGTCCTCATCCACCACCTTGTTGTAGTCGCCGGCCGGACCGCAATAGCCCTTGCGCTCCTCCATCGACCACCAGCCCAGCGCCATGCCGTACAAATCGTAGTCGGTGAAGTCGTAGTCGGTGCAGCTGCTTCCGTTGCCCGCCGCGTCCCCGGGGTAGGAGCGGCAGCGCACATCACGGAAGAGCCTCTCCGGGTCCGCCTTGCGCCCGAGGGCGTAGTCCCACGCCAGCCCCACACGAGCCAGCTGCTGGACGGATGCCCCGGCGAGGGCCTGCATGAAGGAGATCTGGGCGCCCGAAACGAGCTGCGCTTGGGCCAAGGCCGGGTAGGCGTGGTACTGCGCGCGCAGCGCCTCGACGTAGTCCTCGACGGCGAGCGTGACGCAGACCTGGTCGGCGCAGGCGCGCACGGCGGCCACGGTCGCATTCTGCGTCGCGCCGAAGGCGGCGAGGTCCTGTACCCGCATCAACCATCCCTGTCTCTACCCTGGGGTGATGGTACCCCGGAAACGGGGCGTAGGCGAGGCGCTACTTGGTCGCCTCGGTGCGGCTCCCGAGCGTGTCGATCTGGTAGTGCGCGTCGAGGTTCTACTCCGGGCACGGCGGGCACTCCTCGACGTACCACTTGCCCTTCGGGCCCTTCGCCTTGGGCTTGACCGTGGCTGGCGCGCTCACCAGAGCGCCGCCCAGCATCTTGGGCTTGTCCGTGGGGGCTTCGGCGACGGCAGCACGACCCCCGCGGGGCTTCGGGCAGACCGGGCACTCGCGTTGCCAGCGGTTGGCCGCGCAGGTCCAGTGGGTGCCGTCCGGGTCCTGCTTGCGGTAGCCCTTCACCTCGCCGCACCAGCCCCCGGCGCGGCCCATGCCGCACTCCAGTCCAGCGCACTCGTCCGCCCTGCACGCCTCGGGGCGCGGGTCCATGCCCGCCCAGGTCGCGCAGGGCATCGGGTAGCAGTCGCCCCGGAACTC